>LFFM01000066.1_pt1 | contig 57064 bp, 49 predicted proteins | sample 643131 | NCBI WGS metagenome assembly LFFM01 (sample SAMN03777445, study PRJNA286221) | soda lake metagenome | biome: soda lake; feature: Kulunda steppe; material: water; isolation source: sample Tc-Br brine of Tanatar trona crystallizer | place: Russia: Kulunda steppe | collected 2011-07 | reverse complement strand
TCGCGCTCTGGGCGATGATGCTCGGAGGCCAAGGCCGTCCTGCGCTCATCGTGGGGGATGTCGGGCTCCGGGTGATGATGCGCCAGGACCAAGGTCTCGGAGGGATCATTTGCGAAGGTGACGTGTGGCGTTCTGCACTCGACGGGGACCGGCGATCTGTGTCGGAGATTTGGCCGTCTTGGTTCCGTGCAGAGTTTCCACTCCACCGATGTCTGTAACTGCCTCGACGTTCAGCCAGGAGAACACGATATGGAGACCGAAGCCGTCCAGACCTACTACCGACAACGCGATGAGTGGAGCCGCCTCGATACGGCGGCCGGCCAATTCGAGTTGATGCGCTGTCTGCGGATTCTGGAGGAGCATCTTGTCGATGAGCGGCAAGTCCTCGATCTGGGCGGGGGACCGGGGCGCTATGCCATTGAATTGGCCCGGCGCGGCCATCGCGTCACGCTGGTTGATTTGTGCGAACACCACGTCGAGGAGGCGCGCCGCCGGATGGACGAGCGGGGGCTGTTGAGCCGGGCCGACCGGTTGTGCGCCGGCGATGCCTGTGATCTTTCGGCCTTTGATGATGATGCCTTTGACGCCGTCGTCTCCTTCGGCCCCTTTTACCATCTCGTCGACGAGTCTGCGCGCCGCTGCGCAGCCTCCGAATTGGCGCGTGTGACCGCCGACGGGGGGCTGGCCTTTGTGCAATTTGTGCCGCCCCTGAGTGGGTTTGTGCGACTTGTCGATCGCGCCGTAAGCGACCCGGGAGCGCTGACGGTGTCGGCCTTCGAAGAGCCCGCCCAGGAGGCGCCGTCTCCAACATCGCCAGTCCACGGGTTCCAGGAGGCCAGCTACATCGAGGCCGATCAATTGCAGGGATTATTCGGCGAAGTCGGCTTCGAGACGCTCGACACATTGTCGGTGTTGGGGCTTGCAGCCGGTCGCGAGGAACAACTGGGCAGTATTCAGGCCCGCGATCCGGAGTTGTACGAGGAGTTTGCAGCACTCGTCGAGAAGACGGCCCGGGAGCCGGCGGTCATTGCCATGGGCCAGCTGGCGTTGTGGGTCGGTCGATACCGGGCCTGATGACTCGATAAGCGCCGGCTCAGGTGCCGGTGGTATCGAGGTCGTCGTCCCCGGCGGATGTCTTCGTCAACAGTGGCGAAAAGTAGCTGATGGCCACCAATGCCGCGCCGAAGCCCAGAAAGAGGACCACCCGCCATCCGGTCTCCAATTGCTGGAGATCGACGACCAGTAGCTTGGCCACCGTAAGAACGACCACGGCGAGGCCGACGCCCTTAAATTCGTCGTTGCCGCGCAGAAGACCGGCGATGAGCAGGCCCACAGCGTAGATGCTCCAGCCGGCGCTGACGATGAGGTCGGCCTGGGCAAAGGGATGGGCCTGGGTTCCGATCCAGGCCAGAATCAGAATGTGGACGCCGCAGCGGTAAATAAAATGCTCGACGGCCGTGAAAAATCCGTCGAGGTGGCGTTCGATGACGAAGGAGGTGGCGATGATGCAGCCGATGATCGCTGCCGTCTCCAGGCCGATGGCATTGACAAAGGGAAATGCGGCGTCGGTGGAGGAGGCGGCGTCGTCGAGTCGCTGAATCAATCCGTAGACGACGGGAATCGTCACCAGGTGCGCAAGCGTGGTGACCGCGCGATCGGAGCACCGAATCGCGAAGAGATGGGCGATGACCAGAGCGAATGCCATCAACAGCCACCGGTAGCCATCGGGGGCGGCCTCGATGCAACCGATGACCAGAAAGATGACCGCCAGCAGTCGATGGGCCGACGCCAGCCCACCTTCGAAGTGCTGTGCCAACACGACGGATGCGCCGGCGTAGGCACCGGCCAGTCCCAGCCCCAACAGCGCCCACAGCAGGCTCGGGACATCCCAGATGGCCAGGGTTAGTGCAAAGCCAAAAAATCCGGAGGCGGTGGCCATAAGACCGGGAATCAACGTCGGAATCGCCTCCGGTTCTTCTCGTTGTTCGGCCCACAGCCAGCAGCGGACGGTGGGGACGATGCCCACGCAAAACCAGGTGATCAGCAGACTGACCTGGGCAAATAGTGGCTCCGGTCCATCCAGTGGTTCGGCATTTCCGACGATGACGTCGCCGGCCGACGGGGCCAGAAATATCGAGAATCCAGCGTAGATTACAAAGGCCCAACTGCCGAGGGCGGTCAACATCAGGATGTGACGCCAGCCGCGGGCGACGTAGATGGCCGTCATACCGACCACCAGAATGGCATTGTAGGTCATCAAGCCCGGAATGCTGCCGTCGGAGGTCAACAGCAGCGGGGTGGCAAAGCCGCCGATGGCACCGACGACGGCCAGCGCCGGATCGCGAATGGCGTTGGCCAAAATAAAGGTCGCCATAACGACGGCGGTCATCGCTCCGAAGCTTATTGCGTAGGGGAGCAACTCGTACATCTGGTAGGCCGCAAATAGCGACACATAGAAGGTCACACTGGCCGCTCCGACCAGGATCTGGCTGAGGCGAAGCCGACTGGAGCGAACGCGCCACCCGGCAAGACCGAGGGCGACGCCGATGGTCAGTCCAAAACCGACGCGGATCGCCGGCGTGATCAATCCCTGTTCGACGGAGAGCCGGTACAAAAAGGCGAGGCCCAGCAACAGCAGGCCGACTCCAATTTTGTCGACCCACTGCTCGACTCGAAGCCAGTCCGAGAAATCGGATTCCAGGCCCGGTTGCTCCTCATCGGAGGGCGCCGGTCGGTAGCTGGCGTCGTCGACAGACCCGTCGGCGCCATCGAACCCGTCGATGTCGTTCGAGGTCGTCTCGCGAAATGGTTTGCCGCCGGAAGTCGGGTCCCTCGTCTCGGGCGAGGGGGCGCCGGCCGATTGCTCTCCGGGAGGCGTTGGTGTCGAAATTGCCGAGTCGTCAGCGCTGCGGGCGTCGCCGTCAGCTCCGGTTGGCGCTGGTCGGTCCGGAAGCGGCGGTGACGGCGGTGGTTCCGACGTTTTGCGAGGCTCGCTGGCGACGGCCTCCACGACGGCATCGAGATTTTGCTCGATGCGCTCCAGACCGTCTTCCAGACGCTCCAGGCGCTGTTCGAGTTCATCGCGGTCGATGTCATCACTCATGGAAGCCTCGCGAACAATGGGGGTGTTGACGTCGGCTCCGTGTTAATCACCGGTCCGAAGTCGGATCGCAATGGATTTGGAGGCCGGTGTGTGGCTTTTGTCGGCGTATTCGTCGACGGGAACCAGCACATTGGCCTCCGGAAAATAGGTGGCGGCACTCTTTCGGGGGAGGTCGTAGGGCACGACCTGAAAATCGGGGGCGACCCGTTCGGTGCCGCCGTAGTTACTGACCAGGTCGACGCGCTGGCCGGTCTCAAGGTCGGCGTCTTCGATGTCGCGTCGGTTGAGCATGACGACGCGCCGCGCATTTTGGATGCCGCGATAGCGGTCGTCGTTGGTGTAGACGGTGGTGTTGAATTGGTCGTGACTTCGGACCGTCATCATCAGGTATTGGTCGTCATCGAGGTCGTGTTCCGGAATGGGGTGGACCGTAAATTTGGCCAGGCCGTCGTCGGTGGCAAATTGACCCTCTCGAACCGGGTTGGGAAGTGCGAAGCCGCCGGGTTGTCGAACCCGCCGATTGTAGTCGTCAAAGCCGTCGACAACCTGCTCGATGCCGTCGCGGATGACGTCGTAATCGTCGACGAAGGCCTGCCAGTCGACGCGCTCGCTGCCGACCGTGGCGTCGGCGATCCCGGCGACGATGGCCGGTTCGCTCAATAACTCCTCCGAGATCGGCTCCAGGCCGCCGTCGGAGCGGTGGACGATGCCCATCGAGTTTTCGACGGTCACGAATTGGCGTCCCGACTTCTGGTCGTCGATTTCGGTTCGGCCCAGACAGGGCAAGATCAACGCTCGGTCGCCGGTGATCAGGTGACTTCGGTTGAGCTTGGTCGAGATTTGAACGGTGAGTCCACAATTCCGAACGGCGTCGGCGGTGTAGTTGGTATCCGGCGTGGCCGACAGGAAATTTCCGCCCATCCCGACGAAGACCCCGGCGGTGCCGTCGTGCATCGCCTCCAGCGACGCCACGGTGTCGTAGCCGTGTTCCCGCGGCGGATCGAAGCCAAAGAGCGATTGCAGGCGATCGAGAAATTCGTCGCCTGGCTTGTCCCAGATGCCGACGGTGCGGTCGCCCTGAACATTGGAGTGGCCGCGCACTGGACAGGCACCGGCGCCGGACTTTCCGAAGTGGCCGCCCATCAACAATAGATTGACCACCTGCTGGATATTGGCGACGCCGTTTTTGTGCTGTGTAAGCCCCATCGCCCAGCAACAGATCATGCGGTCGGCGTCGGCGGCAATCCGGGCCGCGGACTCGATGTCGGCCCGTTCAATACCGCTGTTGTCGACGATTTCACTCCACGGCGTCTGGCGAATGTCTTCGGCGAAGGCATCGAATTCGCGGGTTTTGTTGTCGATAAACTCCCGGTCGAGTATCTCGCCGGGGTGTTCTTCCTCGAGTTGTAGCAGGTGCTTGGCGATGCCCTTTAGAAGGGCTACATCGCCGTTGATGCGGACCTGCAGAAAGAGACTGGCCAGTGGTGTGCCACTTCCGATCCAGCCGCCGACTTCCTGGGGGTGCTTAAAGCGACTGAGCCCGGTCTCTTTCTGGGGGTTGATGCTGACGATGGTGGCCCCATTTCGCGCCGCCTTCTGAAGGGCCGTCATCATGCGCGGGTGGTTCGTGCCCGGATTCTGTCCGATGACGAAGATGGCGTCCGCCTCATTGAAGTCGTCGAGCAGCACCGTGCCCTTTCCGATACCGATGACCTCCGACAGTCCGACACCGCTGGACTCGTGGCACATATTGGAGCAGTCGGGTAGATTATTGGTCCCGAAGTGGCGCACGAAGAGCTGGTACAAAAAGGCGGCCTCGTTGCTGGTGCGCCCGGAGGTATAAAAGATGGCGTCGTCCGGCGAGTCGAGCCCGTTGAGTTCGTCACCGATCATCGAAAATGCATCATCCCAGGAGATCGGTTCGTAGTGGTCGCTTCCCGGGCGACGAACCAATGGCTCGGTGATGCGGCCCTGAGCATTGAGCCAGCGGCCGGATCGCTCGTTGAGTTCCGTGATGGAGTGGTCCTGGAAGAAGTCGGCGCCGATGGTCTCGACCGTGGCCTCGTCGGCGACGGCTTTGGCGCCGTTTTCGCAGAATTCGGCGGGGGCCCGATCGTCGGGATCGGGCCAGGCGCAGCCCGGACAGTCGAAGCCGTCGGCCTTGTTGAGTCGAAGCAGTGTCTTGGTGCCGCGGACGACGCCCATCTGCTTGGTGGCATGGCGCATCGTCGCCATCACCGCCGGTATGCCGCCGGCCACATCGCTGGGTTCCGAACATTCCACGTCGTCATCGTCGTTTCGGACAATGGGGGCTTCGTTGCGGTCGTCACTCATGGGATCCGTATGGGTCAGGAGATGATTCGAGACTGGTGGGAGTAGATGTTGAATCGATTTCGGCGCGCAAAGCCGACGAGGGTGATGCCGAAGTGGTGTGCCAGATCGACGGCCAGACTCGACGGGGCGCCGACGGCGACGACCACCGGGATGCGGGCCCGGAGTGCTTTCTGGAGTAACTCGAAGCTTGCGCGACCGCTCAAGACGGCGGCACAGCCTGTGGCGGGCAGTTCCTCGGCCCACAGCCGAGTTCCGACCAATTTATCCATGGCGTTGTGGCGGCCGACGTCCTCGCACAGGTCGAGCAGTCGGCCGTCGTCATCGAAGAGTCCGGCGGCATGAATGCCTCCGGTAGCCTCGAAAATAGATTGACCGTCTCGAAGTCGATCGGGAAGTTCGGCGATGGTATGGGCATCGAATGTGGTGTCGTCGTCGGTGAGGTCTGTGCCGTCGTCGATCTCCAGGGCCTGAAGCGATGCCTTGCCGCAGACGCCGCAACTGGAGGTGGTGTAGAAGTTGCGCTGAATGGACTTCATGTCGACGTCGACGCCGGGGCCGACGCTGATCTGGACGATATTTCCCGGCGCGTCGGTCGGTTCGCCGTCATCGTCGATGCGTTGAAACCCGTCGATATCGGCCCGGTGCGACAGGATGCCCTCGCCGTAGAGAAATCCGGCGGCCAGTTCCCGATCACAGCCCGGAGTGCGCATGGTGACGGCGACGCTTCGACGAGCGCGGCGATTCAAAAAGTGGTAGGCCAGTCGAATCTCCAGCGGTTCCTCGACGGCCACGCAGTCCGGTCTGGAGCCGGTGGCCTCGGTGTCGACGCGGACGACGTCGATATCCCGGGTCGGCCCACTGTCGCCGGGATCGGTTGTGGTCAGTTGATAATCGGTGGCCATGGCGTCGCTCCGCAAATTCACTGCATCGACGCCGAAGCCTACCAGAAACGGGCCTCGAGGTTGAAGCGCGGCGATCAGCGCTGTCCCCGATTCATGAGGGGGGCGCGACGTCGGTCATTCGCAAAAGCTGGCATCGGAGTGCTGGTCGACGCCGCCCTGATTCTGGGGCGCACAGGTCGACGATCCGCTGTAGATTTCGCCGTCACAGCCACAGACCTCGCCGAAGTCGCCGGTACAGGTCGACGGGTGGGGCTCACAGGTTCCGGTGGCGCCGTCTTCACCGCAGACGCCATCATCGTAGTGGCAGTACTGGCCCTGTGGACAGCCGTCGATATCGCACTCGTCGGGAACTGGATCGATGTCGTCTTCGCGACTCATGCACCCACAGCCGCATTCATCGTCGAAGGCGACTTCATCGTCGGCGCAGTCGATGGGGATCCCGCCATCACCGCAGTACTGGTCGGTATAGCCGACGTAAGTGACGCCGTCGTCGTCCGGATTCGGGCAGTCGTCGGCGATGCAGCGATCGGGGGACGTTTGGTCGACGCCGTCGTGTTGTGCGGCGCACGACGATGAACCGACGCGGAATTCGCCATCACAGCCACAGACCTCGGCGACGTCGTCGGTGCACTCCTCCGTCTTGGCCAGGCACTCCGACGGGTCTCCGTCGGCGCCGCACTGGCCGTCGTCGTAGTGGCAATAGGTGCCCTCCGGACAGTCGTCGATGTCGCAGTCTTGATAGGAGCCCTCGTCGAGGATGCATCCGCATCCGCAGACGTCGTTGTTAAATGGCTCCTGTCCTTCACCGCACAAAAATTCGTGTTCATCGAAGAAGGCGCAGACGTCACTATCCTCACTGTACAGCAATACATCGTCGGCATCGCGGTCCGGACACTGCGTGCCGGAGTCGTTATTGGAGTCGTTGTCGTTTGACCCGTCGTCGTTGGAGTCGTTGCCGTCGTTTTGGGATAGATTAAAGTCGTCGCCATTGCTGTCGTTATTCGACGACGCGGTATCGTCACCGCAGGCGGCGAGGCCTAAACAGAGGGCGATTACGACGAGCCAGGTTCGCATATCCAGTACCGGGGCGGGGGAGCATTCACTCGATTGATGTCGCAGATCGTGTCAGCACGATATCGCGATTGGCAGTGAGATACAATTCGATGAGGATAATATGGAGGTCACCGGGTATCTGCGCGGGGTCACGAATGGGAGACGGAGCCGTCCCCGGCTTCGGCTGTGTCCTTCGCGTAATGTGTCGTCCCGGAACACTCCGCTCAATTCCGGCGACGACCACCCACCCCACCTCCATGACGGTTCTCCTTTGCTCCTTTGCGGTTCCACAATTTGTCTCGGCAACTTTGCGGTGGAACAAGACACGAATTTTGCATCTCGTCGGCCACGTGCTATTGCTCATGGTTGTGGTTCGTCGCGGCGTTCGGGGCAGTTGTGACCGCGGTTTACTTTTTGGGAGTAATATCATGATTTCACTGAACAGACGCCTGTTACCATTGCTGCTGGCCATTGCCGTGGCAGCTTCGTTGGGCTGTGACGATGAATCCGGCGATGAGGATTCGCAGGCCGTCGAGCAGGCCGTCGACGACGCCGAAGAGGTGGCGGATGACGAGGACTCCGGGGAGGCCGACGGCGAAGACGATGACAGCGGGGAACTTGCCGACGATGATGAAGGCGACGATGATTCAGACGCCGATGACGGCGAAGATGCCGACGAAAGCGAAGAAGACGCCGACGAAGATGCCGACGAAGATGCCGACGAAGATGCCGATGACGGCGAAGATGCCGACGAAGACGGTGACGAAGATGGCGATGAAACTGATGAATCCAGTGACGCCGACGTCGGAGCGGAAAATATAGACTTCGACGACGCCCGCGATATCCAAGATCTCGATGAGCTTTCGGCCGACGACTTCCAGCATCTGCCGATCTACGCCACGGGCCCGGTGGCCGTCGTCGACGGAGAGGAGATCGGTGCATTGGAATTCAATATCGTCGCCGAACAGCAACTGGCCGGTGTCCCGACGGGAACAGTTCAGATGCAAAGTGAGCAGATCAAGCAGATGCTCATTCAGGGCGCCATTGCCGGTCATCTCATCGAGCGCGAGATCGACGATCGCGATATCGATGTGTCTCAGGCCGAGATCGACGAGGCCATCCGGGAATTCGAAGAGCTCATGGAGACCCAGGCCGGCGATCAACTCGAGGAGATGCAGGCCCTGATGGAGGCCCAGGGCATCGATGACGCCGCGCTTCGAGACCAGGCCGAGCAGCAACTGGCGGCCGAAAAACTACTCGGCGACTCCCAACAACTGGAGGTCACCGAGAGCGACGTTCGGTCGTATTACGACGAGAATCAGGAGCAATTCCAGCAGGAGGAGCCGCAGGTCAGGGCCCGCCACATCCTGCTCAATGTCGACGATCACGACGAGGGCGAAGGCGATGACGATCAGGTTCGCCAGCAGGCCGAACAACTGGCCGACCAACTCGACGGCTCCAGCGAAGAATTCGCCGACATGGCTCGCGAGCACTCCGACGGGCCCAGTGCGCCCGAGGGCGGTGATCTGGGGTATTTCGTTCGCGAGCAGTTGATGCCGGAGTTTACCGATGCCGCCTTTGAGCTGGAACCCGGTGTGGTTTCCGATCCAGTGCGCTCCAATCTTGGATGGCACGTGATTCTCGTCGAGGATCGACGCGACGAAGGCGGAATGTCCTTCGAGGAGGTTCGCGACGATCTGGAAATGATGCTGGAAGCCGAGCAACTCCAGCAGGCGGCAGCGCAACTGGTCCAGCAACTGCAGCAGGATGCGCAGGTCGAAACCAATGAGGATAATATCGTCGTCGACGGCGGATAATACGGCAGGAGAGGGTTGGATGCTGCGACAACGCGACAACTCCGGCGAGGCACTTTCGACGATTCTACAGCGCACGCTTCGGATCGCCCATCAGGTCGGCTTTACCCGGGATGTGGTCCGCTCGAAGTGGTCGAATATCCCGGAGTTATTGCCCGTGGTGCTGCGAGAAGGCGTCAGTATCCGGACCATTCACCACGTCCATGCCTGCCTGACTCCGACGCGGTCGGCGGCCGTCGATGAACATCGCCAACTCAATTTCCAACAGCTCAACGACGAGATCAATCGCTTGGCCAATGCACTGCGCAATCGATTTGACGTCACCCGAAATACGCCGGTGGCATTGGCGATGAAAAATCGCGTGGAGTATCTCGTGGCCTGGATGGCGCTGTCGCGGCTGGGGGCGTCGACGATTCACGCCAGCTGGCGTCAGACCGCCGACGAGCTGAGCTATCAACTCCAGGACAGCCGGGCGACGGTGCTTATCGGCGATGCGTCGGTTGCCGACGCCGTCGACGATGTGCAGCGCGACAGCCTGGACGACGGCCTTCTGGTCATCGGCGTCGACGGCGATTTCGGTGACCATCGCTATGCCGATGTGGTCGAACGCGCAGATCGCGGATTCCCCTTTGGAGACGATGAACCGTCGGGGAGCCAAAATATTGTCTATACCTCGGGGACCACCGGTCGACCCAAGGGCGCGGTCCGGGATCTGGCGGCCTATGGACTGGTTGAGTTTTTTCGCATCCTGGAGCGTCTGCCGGTGCGCACCGGCGACCGCCACCTCATCGTCAGCCCCATGTATCACAGCGGCGGACAGGTCTTTTCGCTGATGCAGGCGGCGCTGGGGGCGACGGTCTACATATTGCCGCAATTCGATCCCGAAGAGACACTTCGCAGACTGCACGACGAGGCGATCAACTCCATTTTTCTGGTGCCGACCATGCTTCGGCGCATCCTGGAACTCGACGACGCGCTGCTCGACGAGTACACCACGCCGGCGCTGCGCGGAATATTTTGCGGCGCCGCGCCCTTTCCACAGCCCCTTCGAGAGCGGGCCATCGAGCAATTCGGGGCCTCCGTTATCCACGATTTCTACGGGGCCACCGAGTTGGGTTGGATCACCTTGATCAACGGCGAGGAGATGCTCGACAAACCGGGTAGTGTGGGGCGACCCATCGCCGGCCAACAGCTGCGCATCGTCGACGACGACGGCCGCCCCGTACAGCCCGGCGAGACCGGTGCCATTTACGTGCGCAACGACCACATCATGTCCGGTTACCTCGGCAAAGAGGGCGCCACCGACGAGATCACTGATGAGGGCTGGATGACCGTCGATGATCTGGGCTATCTCGATGACGACGGCTACCTGTATATCGCCGGTCGCCAGCGCGATATGGTCATCAGTGGCGGCATCAATATCTACCCCGCCGAAATCGAGGAAGTCCTGGATGGCCACCAGACCGTGCGGGAGGCGGCGGTCATCGGCGTCGACGACGAGCAGTGGGGCCAGCGGCTGGTGGCGGTTGTCGCCGTCGACGGTGAACCCGACGAAGCGGCGCTGGAGTCGTATTGTCGCCAGCATCTGTCGGACTACAAAGTGCCTCGAAGCTGGCGTTTCGTCGACGCATTGCCGCGCAATCCGACGGGAAAAGTACTGAAGCGAAAATTGGAGCAACAGTGGGAGCCCAATCGATAATGCAGCGGAGTGGTGCATGACGAGCGACGACAACTCGACACTGGAAGTACTCTTCGAAAAAAAGGGCGGAGCCGACGTCTGGTTGATGCCGCTGGCACTGATTGGCTGTGTGGTGGTGCTGGGACCGCTGATGGCCTACGGATTTCAGCGCATCCCCGACAACTGGCTTCACGACCACACGGTGTCGCTGACGGTGGTCATTACGGCGGCATCGGCAGTCGTTGTCATCGGGTCGTATTTTGGCGCACAGGCGCTGGTTCGATGGGGCCACTGCGTCATCAAGCTCGACGGCGATACTGTCGCCGTCTGCAATCACAACGGCTCCAAGGTCTACTCCCGCGTCGATGTCGACGAGGCGAAGATCGAGGCTCGAAACTGGATCGTCAATGCCCAGTCCGGGCGTTTTGTGGAGCCCGTTATCTGGATTGAGTTGCCGGAGCTCAAGCGGTTGAGTGTGACCGTCGACAGCGATGAATTTCAGTGGGATGAATCGGCGGTTGGGGACTGCGAACCGGAGGCCGACTACATGGTCACCGGCGAGCAGTGGCCCCGGCTGGTCCGAGGCCTCGGATTGGATGACAAGATGGTCAAATCCTGAACCCGATCAGTGAATGACCTCGAAGGTCATACCGGCGTCGTTGAGCCGATCGACCAGTGCCATGCCGAGGGCGGTGGCCGGCGTTAAAATCCCGCCATCGAGCCCGTCGGCCACGTCGTCAAAAGCCAGGCTCAATGCGGCATTTCCGAGCATCAACGAGGTGGCGCCGTAGCCCGGGTCGAGGTCGGCACTGACGCGGCAGGCGATATCGAAATCCTGGCCCGAATCGTCGCTGCCGCTGCCGAAGATGCGCAATTCGAAGTGTCCGTTGTTGCGCGCCTCCTCGTCGGGGCCTTCCCCGGAGTCGGGAAGCACGAATTTCTCCAGCAATTTGCGGGTGGGACTGACGGCCATGGCACCGGCAAAAACGCCGGTTCCCGCCGAAATCGCCGCTGCCCGTGTGGCGCCCGAGAAACCGTCGCCGACCTGGACGGCTTCGCTGTATCGAAACTGGTCGCCGTAGCGAAAATCGAGCAGGGCGTTGGAGCGGCGGACCACCTTTTCGTTGACGGCGGCCATCACAAAGGGGGCGGTCCAAACGCCGCGTCGTTTGTCGTAGCGCGGGGTCTGCTGCATCGAGCCGTCGGGGCCCGAGCGCTGGCCCTCGGGGTTGAGGCAGTACGGATCGGCGATGGTGCGGCGAATGTCGCCGTCGTCGGCGGCCTCTTCCATCAATTCCGCCATGCTCGCCGCCGTTCCCCCGGAGACCCCGCCCTTGGCCCGCCAGACCAATGTGCGGACCTCGTCGCAGGGGGTTCCAAAGCGATCGATAGCCTCCGACTGCACGACCAGGGTGCCCAGATCGCTGGGAATGGAGTCGAAGCCACAGCAGTGGACGATGCGCACGTTGTTTTGGAGGGCTTCATCGTGGAATTTGTCGATCATCTGGCGAACCCAGTGAGCCTCGCCTGTCAGATCGCAATAGTCGGTCCCGTTGGCCACGCAGGCGGCGACGAGCTCCGTCCCGAAGCGGGCATAGGGGCCGACGGTGCTGCAGATGACCTCCGTCTTTTCGGCGATGGCATCCAGACTGGGCCGGTCGAAACTGTCGCCGATCAGAATCGGTAACTCCTCGAATTGGCTTCCCAACTCGGCGCGAACGTCGCGCAGCTTGTCGTGGTTTCGGCCGGCAATCGCCCAGTCCACGTCGTCGATGTCGGGGTGGTCGGCCAGGTAGTTGGCGACGAGGCGGCCGGTAAAACCGGTGGCACCCCACAGAACAATATCAAATTGAGACATATCAACAGGCCTTTTTGCGGAGGGTCATCGTAGTTGGGAGTGCCGAGTGGCGGCGTGTTTGTCAGTGGGGGCGTTCCATGTCGTCCACCAGATCGTAGGGCGGTCGATAGTACAAAAATAGAGCGACGGAAGGACCGAAAAAGGCGGCGAAGACCCACAGGCTGTACGAAAAGAAGTAGGCCAGAAGTCCGTAGATCGCCAGGCTCGTCGCCATCGCCCAGGTCGCCGCCGACGCAGTTCGCAACTCCGCGAGGTAGTCCTGGGAGCGCCGGTCGATGTCGCCCCGTTGTAGCGGATCGAAAAACATGCGCTTGCGGACGACGGGAATGGCGATGATTGTCGCCACTGCCATCGCCGCAAATACGGCGACCACCGTCCAGTTGGTGTGCACCGTCCAATTCCATTCGGCGGGCGGCGGTGCCACCAGCGCCACCAGTCCGTAGACGGGAAGCGACAACAGCAACAGGGCCCACACCGAGCGAAGCGAGCGCCGCGCGGCATCGGGCGTCAATACGTGTTCTGATTGTTCGCTCATGTGCTCACCGTCGTGGATGGAAGGCGTTCGGGCGGAGGGTAATCCGACAGGGCGCGACGTCAATGGGAAGCTGCGCTATTTGGGGGCTCTTTGGCGGTGTCTAACTTTCGGGCATTGGACTGAGATCACTCACGCTCTTGTTCGCCGGAGACAGCCCATGGCCGACAATATCGCTCTAGTTTACGGTACCAGCGAGGGACAGACCAAAAAAATCGCGGAGCATATCGCCGACCAGAGAGAGTTCCGCGGGCTGAATACCGACCTGTACGACGGCCGGTCGCTTCCGGCGAATTTCCAACCCGCCAAATACGACGGAATCATTGTCGGAGCGTCCATTCACGCCGGCAAATTCCCGAAAGCAATCAACAAAGCGGTCCGTCAGAATATCAACGTCTTTCAGCGCGAGCGAAGCGGCTTCTTTTCGGTGGGACTTCTGGCGTCGATGGAAGAGCCCGGCGAGGGGTCGACGACCCGGCGCATCGTCGACGAGTTTCTCGAGGACGTCGGATGGCAACCGGGGGTTGTCGAGTCCTTTGCGGGCGCGATCCCCTTTTCGCAATACGGGTTTTTCCGGCGGATGATCATGAAATTTATTCTCAGTCGCCGCACGGACGAAAAAATCGATACCAAACAGGATTACGAATACACCGACTGGTCTCGCGTCGATGAATTCGTCGCCCGCTGCGAGCGCGAATTCGCCAAGGGCTCCGAGGTGCGTGTGGGGCAGGGGTAGGAATTCTTCGCTGGGACGGGGAAGTGGCTGCGAGTGTGGTTCACCGAGCAGTCGATGGGGTCGGCGTGCGCCCGTTGACCACCATCTCGATAACGTTCACACCCGTCGCATCACCAGTAATTTATCGCTGGCCTCAAGCTCGATATCCTCGTCGGGTGGAAGATGGAGCCCGTCGCCGCGCTTCAGCCCCGCCACGGCGCCCAGTCCCTTCGACGGCCACTCGGCGACCGCTCGGCCGTAGGCGCTGCCGACCAGGCGCTGCGGAACGGGGCGTTCGTCGAAAAAGGCGCCGGCGCCGGTCTCGAATAGACGGGTAAAGAGTTCGGACAATCCGGCACTCTGGAGTGATTGCGACAACATGACGCCCGAGAATCGGTCCGCCAGAATCGTCTCATCGATGCCGGCGTCGTCAGCCAGCGCTCGGTTATCCTCGCTGATCAATTCAGCGATAACATGGATATCGGCGTCCAGTTCTCGAATCGTCAGCGCCGTCAGCACCGTGCGGGCGTCCAGGGTGTCGGGATTGGAGCTGTGACAGCGGTCGGCGAGCAAGACCACAACATCCGCATCATGGAGGCCGGCCTCCACGAGATCGTCGTGTGACGTTGAGTCCAGACTTCGGTGCGTCATCCCCGGACGATCCGGGATCGGCGGTGTCGGGCAGCCGTCGGTGCGCGCCATGATCGTCATCGATGCCGCCGATGTCGTGGCGTTTAAATCATCGACGGCCCGGCGCCCCTGGGGACTCCATCCGCAGATCAGAAGCGTACCGATTTCGCTATGCTCGGTCTCGACGTTGGAATCACTCACAATAGACTTCCATTTGCGTCGACAGGTTCAATAATGATGGCCTTGTCGTCGTGTCGGATTGTCGGTTTGTCGTCGGGAGCCAGCCGAAGCTCGCGGTCGCGGCGGATTCCGATCAGCGACATCTCCCGATGTTCGAGTAGCCATACCGCGGCTTCAGAAAACGTCGAACCCAGACAGTCGCGCGGAAAGTCGCGTTCGCCAAATTTGGAGCCCTTTCCGACGTCAAAGAGGTTTTCGTAGGCCTGATTTAAACCCGGAGAGCGGATCGACTGTGAGATCAGGGCTCCGGCGTAGTTGTCGGTGACCACAATGTCGTCGGCGCCCGCCGAGCGAGCCTTGGTCATATCCGATTCATCGAGGAGTTCGACGATGATTCGGCTGTCAGGTGCTGCATTGCGGGCTTTGAGGCATTGCATCATGGTGCGGGCCTCCACATCGGCCAATCCATCGTCCTCCCGCTCTTCGGCGAGAATGACGATGGTTTCGGCTTCGGAGCATCGAGCCTCTTCGAGAATTCCCGGGGTGCTGGGGCTTTGCTCGATGTGGTGATGCCGGGAGTGAAGCGGCAGTCCGAGATTTTCCTGATCGGTGACCAGCACCAGGTGTGTCATCGGATGTTGAACGCGAAAGTCCTGGAGGAGCTGTGTGCCGTTGTCATTCCACCCGAAGATGAGAACGTGATTTTCAACGCCCAAAATATCGAGTCCCAACTGGCGCTTCTTGCGCGATTGTTCGATCAAGGTCGACGCAAATACACCGGTGACGAGACTCCAAAAGCCGAGTCCCATCATGACGACCACGCTGGCGATGACGCGGCCTCCCGACGTCTCGGGAACCATGTCGCCGTAGCCCACGGTACTCAGGGTGACGATGCACCACCACAGCGCGTCGCTCAGGGTCTGAATCGACGAATCGGCACCGCGCTCGAAGATCAGAACACCGGTAGTTCCAAAGGCCATGGTACTCAAAAAATAGGCGAGTACTACCAGGTTGCCGGCCTGGTTTTCGCGCAGGTTGGAGCCGAAACTGTCGAATAGGCGCTGGACCATCGAACCGGTCCGAAGCAGCCTGACGGAGCGAAGCACCCGGAGAAGTCGCAGTATTCGAACGGCTCGAAAAATTCGAAAGAGCCGAAAGACGCGAAGCACCGGCAAGATCGCCAGTAATTCGATCCAGCTATTGCGCACAAAGACCCACTTGCGGCCCTTGGGCGTGATCCACAATTTCGAAAAATACTCGGCGACAAAGACCAGCGTGATGACGGCGTCGGCCCAGAAAAACACTCCCACAATGCCGCCGCTCGCCAATCCGCCGAGCCATCCAATGGGCTCGCCGGTGGGGATGGCGACCTCGATAAAGAGGAGCAGCACCGACAGGATGATCAGCGCGAAGATGCCCAGTTCGGTGTAGGGGTGATACCAAAATTGGTAGGCCCGGCGCTTGGAGTGCAGTTTTTCGATATCCCGCAGAAAGCCGGGGCCCATCATCTCTTCGGCCCCCTGCTGTCGCAGGTCCTGGGCCGATTCGGGGTGATCTTCCTCCGGAGTGTCGTCGGCTGGCTGTTCGTCCGATGCGGTCACGTCGTCTCGCCGTGGCATTGCGTGGTAGAATCCGAGGGTGTGCACCTACGAAGTCTATGGACACTGCCCGATGGGACAACTTTTTTGGGGGCCGCTGTTACGAACGGACCGGGACGACACGGCTGTCGTTTCGGTAGATGACCTTGAAGCCGCGGAACCGGGGCACGTAGCGGGCGTTCGGCTCGCCGCTTCGCCGCGTCTGCTTGTCGAGTGGAGTCAGGACCACTTTTTTGGCCGCCGGCTTGACGTCGCATCCGTACCGACAGCCCTGGTGGCTCCAGATGCGCGGGAAGTCTTCGGCCATCGACTCCAGCTCGAAGCGGTAGGTCTGGAGTTCGTCGACCAGGTCCGGGCGCAGATCGTCGGGCTCGACGAGCATCAGATCGGTGTCGCTTTCGACGCCCAACTTTTGGAGGCGATCGGCGATGTAGTCCTGTGGCGATGGCGGCGGGCTATCGCCCTCCCAATTTTTGTCGAGGTCGCGATCGGGCCAGCGGGCCATGATGTCCCAGATGTGCAGGTCATCCAGGACCTCCTGGCCGGCGGGATGCAGGATATTGCCGTCGATGATCGCCTGTGCGGCAGCGGGCCAGAGCTGCTCGCCGCGCAACGGCTCTTCGTCGCGGTCCAAGACCACGCCGGCGTGGCTTCGCTCGACGGCGGCGCGCACATAGGGAGTGCCGTGGCGGTGGCCGGCGCGGACCTCGTCGATTTCGACGTCGCCGATATTGGCGTCCAAAAGCTGGTTGTACGTACAAGGCAGCACCATTCGGCCCGAGCCACGAACGCCGATGCCGTCGTTTCCAAGCCAGAAGTGATCGAGTACCAGACCGGCGACCGGGTCGTCGCGCTCATCATCGGAGGTGTGGTCGATCACCGGCGGATCAAAGGGCCAGATGGCGAGTTCGATGTCGCCGTTTCCCCAGGGTTCGGAGCGGCCGCGCTTGGCCTTGCCGTCGCGGCGCCGTTTGAGGGCCCGGCTGCGCACGACGAATGCCGACTCCGGGATACGTTGCAGCAGGTAGTCGGCGAGATCGTCGCGATGGGCGAAGTCCCGGTCGTCGGTGGGGTCGATGGGATTGGCTCCTGCGCGCTTTCGGAGGCTTCGGGCGATGCGGCGGGCCTCGCGAAGCCGGCCCCGGTGAAGCCCGTGGCGCTTCGGGTCGCCAAAGCGCAGACAGTGAAGCTGGACGTAGACCTCGTCATCGATGCCCTGGAGCATTTCGGTGCGCGCCTTTTTGACGCGCTCGAAGGGACCGTCGACGTAGCGCCGGTCCAACAGCAGGTCACGGCCCATCTGCAGAAGGGCGACCAGATCGGCGCAGGTACCGGCCAGGTCGTCTGGTGGATCGAGAAGAATTCGCGCCTCGTCGCCGTCGACGGGAAGCTCGCCCATGCGCCGGCCGCGCTCGGTCAGGCAATGGTCGCCGTCGATGGCGCCCATGCGCCGAAGTCTCGTGCGGGCCTTGTCGACGGCGAATTCGGGGGGATCGGTAATCCAGGTCGCCTCGTCGAAGCGCTGGCCGTCGAGCCCGCAGCGGGCAGCGCGGAGCAAGACGTCGTCCAATTCGGTGCGCTCGATTTCGGGGCGCGTCTCGGAATCGGGCTGAAACCGCCGGCTCCAGAGTCGGATGCAGCGGCCGGGTCGGACGCGGCCGGCCCGGCCTGCGCGCTGGTCCATGGAGTCTTCGGCAATTGGCACCAGCGCCAGTGCTGTGCGCCCGCCGCGGTGAATGCGCATCCTGACCAGGCCGCTGTCGATGACCGTCGTCACGCCGGGAAGCGTCAGCGACGTCTCGGCGACATTGGTAGACAAAAAGACGCGGCGGTTGCCGTCGTGGGCCGAAAAGGCGCGGGACAGGCGCCCGGGCGGCAGGCGGCCGTGGACCGACATCAGATCCAGGTCGTGGCGATCGGCGGCCGGGCGAAGCGCCGATTTGCAGTCGGAGATCTCGCCTTTGCCGGGAAGAAATACCAGAATATCACCGCCGTCGTCGTCGGCACCGGTGACCACGTCTTCGACGGCGGAGCACACCCGGGACGCCAGGTCGTCGGACGTCGGTGCCGGCGGCCTGTCGCGGTAGCTGATATCCACCGGATAGCTCCGGCCGCGGGCCTCGACGACCTGCGCCGAAATCTGCTGGGCCACATCGGCGGCGTCGACGGTGGCCGACGTCAAAATGAGGTCGCCGCCGTAGTTGTCGCGCTCGATGGCGTCGAGCATCACCGCTGTGATGAGGTCGACTTCCCAGCCGCGCTCGTGGAATTCGTCGAGAATGACCGCCGAAAACCCGTCGGTTCCGTCGCCGGCGAGCATCCGAATGGCGATTCCCGTCGTCGCAAAGACGATACGGGTCTTCGATGAGGTCGTATCGTCGAAGCGAACCCGGTAGCCGATGGTATCGCCCACCGATTCGCCGATGACGTCGGAGAGATAATTCGCCAGAGAGCGACAGGCCACGCGGCGCGGTTCGACGACCAACACCGTGCCGTCGCGATCGTCGGCCATCCACAGCGGAAGCCGCGTCGATTTGCCGGAGCCCGTCGGCGCCACCACGACCAGCGGATGGCCGTCGGCGACGGCGTCGTCGAAGTCGTCGCGGGCCTCATCGACCGGCAGCTTTTCATCGAAGCATTCAGTTAATGTCATGCGTTCGTGTTGTCCGTTAGCAGTAAATTGTATTGACGCCTGTCGCGCATCACGAAGCGTCGGAAGCTTCTGTGATAGCCCCGTCCGACCCGAGCGAAGTCCGCGAGGGAGGGCGGGGGAAATAGCCCCGTCCGACCCGAGCGAAGTCCGCGAGGGAGGGCGGGGAAACATGCATCGCGCACCTCAAAACGCCGAAAGCTTCTGTGATAACCCCGTCCGACCCTCGCCTCGCGAGGGAGGGTGGGGCTTTTCAACCATCGAGCCCCGGAACCTTCTTCCAGAACCAGGCGCCGGCCAGCGTCGCCATGCGCATCAACATCATGCCCGTGATCGCCCACCAGACCCCGGGGAGGCCCCAGCCAAAGACCAGCGTCGCCACCAGCAGCCCGACGCCGACGAGCGCCGACAATACCATCGTGATCGCCAGGTACCGAAACGCCTCGGCGCCCATATACAATCCATCCCACACGAAGACGAGACCGTTGATGGGCTGCAGTACGGCGACGAAGATAAAGATGACGAGCACCATCTCGATGGTCTGCGCATCGTCGGTGAAAATCGCCGGAAGATAGGGGCTCGCCAGCCAGAAGAGGGCGGCCAGTACAATGCCCACGAGCAGCCCCCACTGCAGGAGGCGATTGCCCACAGAGCGGGCCTCGGCGGGCGACTGGCGACCGATGTACTTCGACAACAGCGACTGGCCGGCAATGGCCAGAGCGTCGACGATCAGCGCCAGAAAGCCCCACAACTGGTAGGCCACCTGATGGGCAGCGACTTCGACGACGCCGATGCGGGCGGCGACGGCGGTGGCCATGGTCATCGTCGCGATCAGCGAGCCGGTGCGAATCAACAGGTGACCGCCGACCTGCATCAGCGGGATCATGCCCTCGAGCGTCGGTCGCACCAGACGAACGCCGAATTCCTCGCGGTGTCTGGCCAACAGCAGCCACAAAAAGATGGCGGCTCCCGTCCACTGAGCGACCACGGTGGCCGCCGCGGCGCCGGCGATGCCCCAGCCGGCGACGAAGATCAGCGTCGGCGTCAACACCACATTGATCAGATTGAAGATGGCGGCCACCACAAAGGGCGTCTTCGTGTCCTGATAGCCCCGGAAAGCGCCGTTGGCGGCGGTGATTATCAACACCGCCGGGCCGGCAAACGCCCGGATCTGCAGGTAGGTGCGCGCCGGCTCGTATAACTCGCCGTCGGCACCCATCAGCGACAGAATCGGCCCTGCCAAAAGCAACAGCACCAGCGTGGCCGCCACGCCGACGATAAGCGCCAGACTCAACGCCTGGATGACAATGCGGCCCGCGGCGTCGCGGTCGTCGCGACCGATGGCGCGCCCGATCTGGGGCGTTGTGCCGTAGGCCAGAAAATTGAAGATCAAAAAGGTGAAGGCAAAAATCGCCGAATTGACGCCCAGGGCGCCCAATTCGGCGGTGCCCAGTTGGCCCACAAAGGCGGTGTCGACCAGCGAGACCAGGGGATCGATGGCCAGACTTCCCAGGGCGGGAATCGCCAGGCCCATGATCGCCTGGTCGTGGCGATGTTGCATCGGAAGCAGGTTTTTCATCGGTGTGTCAGCCGTAGTACGTGGCTACCAATCTCAGAAGCTGTCAAAATAATGTCGGACCGAGTGAGACCGAGAAGATTTTGCCGCAGTTTTCGATCGAAAGACGAGGCCTAGCAGCGCTAAGTCGAGGGATTTTCGACGGGAACTGCGGTCTAAATCGGCCGGAAATCACGACGGGAGACTTTTTTGATAGCTTCTCACTTCAGCAGCCGACGCTGACACGTCTTGGTCATTCCATCAACTCGCAGTTTGCATCGCCGAAGTTCTGGAGTTCACAGGTGCCGGCGGGACAAAAGATGTCGCCGTCTGCGTCGTCGTGACAACTCATGGTGCAGTCACCGCCGGGGCAATCGAGCGTACAGTTGGCGTTGTCGCGACAATCCATATCGCAGGAGCCGCCCTCGCACTCGCCGGTACACGTCGAATCATCGAGGCATTCCCAGATACAGAGTCCCTGACCGCAGCCCCAGTTGCAGGCCTGGTTGTTTTCACAGGTATCCTCGTCGAACTCGAATTCACAGCCGGCGGCAATCATCAATGTCACGGCCGCCAGAATCGTCATCACCAGTCGCATGGCCTCTCCCGATTAGATCGAAAAATATGTCGTGGAGCGTCGTTTCTTAGCATTATGAACAATACCGCGACGAGGCTGAACTTTGCCACGACGATTGGAATTGTAACCTACAATTGGTTTTCGTCGGCTGGTGAGGTGGGCGTCCCCGCCCTCGGCAGTGTCGTCACAAAACGCGATCGTCCAGAAGAGCGCGACGGGACGCGTAGTTCGGTGCGTCGGCGGCCGCGCCGGCATTACGCCCGCGGCGCACCAGTCCTGGAGCGCGGACTGCCAGTGCGCGTTTGCTCTCTTCGCCTTACCGCTTCGCCGTTTCGGCGCCCCCTGAACGTCGGGGCCCGCTCGACGGCGACTGCGGAGAAGCTCTCCGCGCTCCAAAAAACCTTTGCCTCTCAAGTGGTACGCCCATGTGCTTCCCGATCGTCCGTATTATCTCGATAAACTGGGGTACGTGCCCTGTGATGACATCCCGGAGGAGGGCGCCGACGCGAGGGAGGCGTGCCTGGACTGCGCCAATGAAGGAGTGTGGCACGTGATACGTTGACGGATGGCAGCGCTGGTCGCGGTGCGTTGCGTGACGTAGTATTTGGCTACCCCCGACGGCAACGCTTTGCCGATGGCCATCGCCTCTCTTTGGACCCACTATGACCGCGATTCGAATCGCCGCAGTCGCTCTCGCTCTGTCTGTGACGGCCGCCGGCTGTGCGTCGACGTCACAGCCGGAGCGCACGGAGTACGAGCTCGACCTGTCGGATGGCGAAGGGGCCGACGAGGAGGAACAGCGACAACATTGGTGGGGGCCGATCCAGCAGCGGGCTGACGACGCCAACGACGAACTCGGCGCCGATATCGAGGCCTGTCTCCAGGAACTCGGAAGCGCCGATGAGATTCGCGAGATCGGCGTGGAGGCGCGGCGAGACGACGAGACGTCGGCTTACGAATTGCGCGGTGTCACAGCCTATCCCGCCGATGCCGATGAACACGACTGCGTGGAGACAATTGCCGAGGACTATGTGGAGGCCGTGGGTACGGTGATCGGCGACGACTTCGATGTGTGGGTTGCCACCTTCGTACATCGCGGGGCGCTGTCGGGGGCCGACTCCGCCGGCGAAGTCGACAGCGCTGTGTCCACCGAATTGGGCGCCGAGGTTCGAAGCGGCGATACGGACGTCGTCGGAGAATGCAGTGACCCGGCGCAGACCGCCGTCGATCAGGCGATACGAGACCGGCGCGATTGCTGGTCCGGGGGCCGGTTTCAAGAGCGGATGTTGGACTACGAGGAGCGGCCCCTGGAGCTTCGGGCCGTCATCTTCGGCGATATCATCGTCGGCGACGGCACGCCGCGTCTACTGCTGGGCTACAATCGACCCTGGGTGGAGCCCATGGTCTCCTGTGTGGTCGACGGCATCGATGGCGACAGTTTCGACGAGGTACTGGGCGACGAACCCTGTCGCGCACAACTGCGCAATCGGTCGGTGACGCTGTGGTTCGGGCCCTCGTTTACCTACATGTACGGCGAAGAATAAATTTAGCCCATTTCGAAGTCATCGAAGTCAAAGCCGGGGACGACGACGCAGGCCACGAGCGTAAAGCCGGCATCGCCGCCGAGTGATTGGGCGGATTGCCAGTAATTGGCGGGGACGCGGGCCTGGAAGTCCTGGCCTGGCTGGTTGCCGATGGTCACGGTGTCGGCGGGGCGACTTTTGGCGGTCTGGATCGACAACTCGAGCGGGTCGCCGTACTGAAAGAGCCACAATTCGTCGGAGGCCACGCGGTGCAGTTCCGATTTTTCGTTGTCCGGCAGCAGGTATAGAATGGAGGTGCCGGCGCTTCGGGGACCGTCGTGGTCGTCGGTGAGAGCGTCGGCGGGAAGCGTCAGGTCCGAGCGCCAGGTCTCGCGGAAGTAGCCGCCCTCGGGATGGGGTTCGAGGTCCAGGCGGTCGATCATGACGTCGAGAGAGGGAAAATCGGTCATTGGTAGAGTCCGGAGGTTGGAGTGGTAAATCTGCGGAGAACTGTAATAGGAAATTGAGCTGGTTCGTAAAGTGGTGGAAGCGAGGAGCACGTGGAGGGTTTTCTCGCGAATGAGTGCAAAAGCAAAGATAGCAAAGGCGGACTGGCAGTCCGCGCTCCGGGAGAGGCAAAGTTTTTTGGAGCGCGGAGAGCTTCTCCGCAGTCGCCGTAGAGCGGGCCCCGACGTTCAGGGGGCGGCGAGACGGCGAAGAGTCAAAGCAAAGAGAGCAAAGGCGGACTGGCAGTCCGCGCTCCAAGAGAGCAAAGGCGGACTGGCAGTCCGCGCTCCAAGAGAGCAAAGGCGGACTGGCAGTCCGCGCTCCAAGAGAGGCAAAGGTTTTTTTGGAGCGCGGAGAGCTTCTCCGCAGTCGCCGTCGAGCGGGCCCCGAAGTTCAGGGGTCGGCGAGACGGCGAAGAGTCAAAGCAACAAAGAGAGCAAAGGCGGACTGGCAGTCCGCGCTCCTAAAGTAGCGAAGGGCGCGATTAGTCCCCTCGTCCATGTCTCCAAAACCGCTCTTTTTTGTCTCTCCACCAGCGCATGATCGAGCCCCGATAGGCCGTGTGATTATGAACGCTGGAATAAGGCCAGTCGAAGGGATCACTGACCAGTCCCGGCTTTACGGGATTAAAGAAGACGTAGCCCTGCATGTTTTTGAGATGGTCGGCATCACGGGCATAGCGGTCGTGAAACCCGGCTTGCCACAGTGATTCTCCATCACCGAATGTACTGAGTCGCTTCTTGATTTCGTTGGATGTATAGGACTTCCAACCGTGCATCAGCGTTTTCAGCGAACAGGTCGGTCGATCGTAGACGACGTGGACGTGATTGGGCATCACGACCCATTCCAGAAGGCGGTAACGCTCGCCGGCGTGATAGTGGAGGTTCTCCACGATGATTTCGGCACATTCCGGGCGTTCCAATACGCAGGAGCCATAACCGGCGTCGAGCATCTCTTCAAAGCGGCAATATCGTTCTGCATCGTCGGGGTCTGTCTCATTGAGAATTCGTTTCACTACATCTCGCGGAAGTGCGTCGGCGAGGCGATAGGTGACCATTTGGGGGACTTTATTGGTGTCAAAGTGAGGTAGGTAGTCGCGGTTGTACCAGCCTCTGAATACGGTTTCGTCCATTTCGGGCTCCTGAGTCGTGGGATCAGGTGAGTTCCGACGGTTGCGCTTACGGCCTGGTTTTATTGTCGACGAAATGAGGGTGGATCTTTCGTGTGAATGTTCTCTGGACATAGTAGGAAGTGGAGAAATGGAGCGGCGAAGGCGGACTGGCAGTCCGCGCTCCAGGGGAGGCAAAGGGGAGGAGAGATGACGCTATCGGGCAGGTGACTTGAAATCTCCGGCCCCGCAGCGATCACGGAGTTTCATCGCGATTTTGTCCGGGGCGGTCGTCGACGAGCTTACCATCCACCAGTCGCAGCAGCCGCCGACACCGTTCGGCGCGCTCTTCGTCGTGGGTGACGATGAGAAAGGCGGTTTGGGTCTCGTCGTTGATGCGCCGGAGAAGATCCATGACGCGGTCTGCGGTCTTGGTATCCAGATTGCCGGTGGGCTCGTCGGCCAAAACCAGCTTGGGCTCGTTGGTCAGGGCCCGGGCGATGGCGACGCGCTGTTGTTGGCCGCCGGAGAGATGGCGCACACTTTTTTCCTCAAAGTCGGCGAGTTCGACCTGTTCGAGCAGATACTCCGCGCGGTCTCGAATTTCCGGTGAGAAGGAACCTCGGGCGACACCGGCGGGCATCATGACGTTTTCGATGGCCGAAAACCCGGTCAACAGGTGGTGGGACTGAAAGATGAATCCCAGCGTCTGAGCCCGAAGCCCGGTGATGTCGGTGTCGTCGAGTTCCGCCGTCGATGTGCCGTCGACGATCACATTGCCCGAGGTCGGGCGGTCGAGGAGGCCCATGAGATTGAGCAACGTGCTTTTGCCGGAGCCCGACGGTCCGACCAGTGACGTCCACTCGCCGGGCGTGATCTTTAGGTCGACGCCGTCGACGGCGCGGGTGACGACCACATCGCCGTATTCGCGGACCACGTCGTCGAGTTGGACGATAGGATCAGCCATGGGTGATTGCGTCGGCAGGATCGAGACGAGCGGCCCGGCGGGCGGGGGCGACGGCGGCGAGTAGTCCGGTGATCGTCGCCAGAAGACAGGCGACGACAAAAATCGTCGGCGACGGCTCGATGGGAAAGACCGGTTCCCCGGTATCATCGCGAATAAATTGGTTGAACCCCATGGCCAGCGCCGTCCCCAGGCCGGTGCCCAATACGGAGCCCACGAGGCCGACGGCGGCGCCCTGGAGCAAGAAGACGCGAAGGATGGTGCCCATCGACGCTCCCATGGCCCGCAACACGCCGACCTGGCCCTGTTTTTGGACGACGGTCACAATGAGAACGCTGGCAATGCCCAGGGCGACGGCGATGGAGACGAAGACGGAGATAATGATTGTCGACGCGCTCTGTGTCCGCAGAGCGCGTAATAGATCCTGGTTGGCCTCCTGCCAGCTCTCGACGTTGTGCTCGGTAAATCCCTGAAGCCGTTGGGCGATGGTGTCGGCATCAAATAGCTCGTCGACGTTGGCCTCGATGGCGGTGACGTCGTCGGCGATACCGAGCATGGTCTGAGCCTCGCGAATCGACACAAAGGCCCAGGTCTCGTTGGGACCGCTGGCGCCGAGGTCGAAGATGCCCCGGACGGTAAACGAGCGGCTTTCGTCGTCGGCAATCACCAGCCGGATGCGGTCGCCGATGTCGACGTCGAGTTCCCGTGCCATGTCCCGGCCGATGACCGCCGCCTGGTCGTCGACGCGAAATTCGCCGTCTACCAGCCGCCCCTCGATGTCGACGATCTGCTGGTAGTCGCCGGGGTCGACACCAAAAAACTGAATCGGCTCCCGGGTCGGACCGCGAATGACGGAGCCCGCACCGGAGGCGACGGGGGCGACGGCGACCACATCGGGATCGGCGGCCATATCGTCGACAATGCGTCGCCAGTCCTGGAGCTGGTCGGCGCGCCGCGGGCGGGGTTCGACGCGGCTAAAGCGGTACTCCCCGTCGGCAGCGATGCCGACGGGCTCGGCATCGCGCTGTTCTTCGGCTTCCACGCTGATATGCGGTTGAAGGCCCAGCGTGGTGTCGACGATCGACTGCTGAAGCCCGAGGATCAGGGACGTCAAAAAGACGATGACTGCCACACCGACGGCGGCGCCGCCAAAGATGAGCATGGTCTGACTCTTTCCCTCCTTTAAGAATCGGTAGGCCAGAAAGAACTCGATGGGCTTCATGATGACCCTCCCGTCTGCCGGGCCCGCGGCATGTCGTCGGGCGTCGAGTCGGGTTCGTCGAGTTCGGGGTCGGTGTCATCGGCATCGGCGTCGAATTCGTCGCCTTCGCGGATGCGGTCGCCGGGGTCGACGTCGGGTTCGGCGACGGCGAGTTCGCCGGGCGAGAGGCCGTCGGTGAGCTCGATGAATTGCTCGTCCTGCAGGCCAATATCGACATTCACACGCCGGGCATTGCCGTCGCGAATGACGAGAATCCAGGGAGCGTCGCTCTGCAATTCGCGAAGGGCGACGCGGGGGACGACCAGGGCGTCCTGGCGGCGGTCGAGTTCGATATCGACGGTGGCCGTCATGGCCGTGCGCAGATAGTCCGGTGGGTCGTCGATGCGAAGTCGGGCGGTGACGGTGCCGCGCTCGGGGTCGACGGCGGGATCGATGCGGTGAACGGTGGCCGAAAAGTGGTCGTCGGGGTAGGCGTCGGTGCTGGCCAGCGCCGGCTGGCCGACCTGGAGGTGGGCCAATTCCCGCTCGTCGGGATTGATGCGGATATCGAGCGGGCCGTCGATGGCCAGCGTCATCACTGCGGCGCCGGGCTGGACGGTGTCGCCGGGGTCGACGTCGCGGCTCAATACGGTGGCGTCGGCCGGGGCGCGAAGTGTGTAGTCGTCGACCCGCCGGCGCGCCAGTTGGTGGCGAGCCTCAGCGCGGGCCAGTGCGGCGGCGGCCTGATCGTAGTCGCTGCCGTCTTCTCGGGCCTCCTCGTAGGCGGTTCGGGCCTGGGCGAGCGTCGATTCGGCGCGCTCGACGGCCCGTCGGGCCTCGTCGACTTCGACGCGGGCGGCGATCCCCTCGTCAAAGAGCATCTGAGCGCGCTCGAAATCGTCGCGGGCCGCTTCCAGATCGCGGGATGCCTGCTCGAAGTCCTCAAGTGCCGCCGGTGCTCCGCGCTCCACGATCGACTTCACCGCAGCCCGGGCCTCGGCGACACCGGCCCGGGCTTCGTCGACTTCCAGTTGAGCCGTTGAGTCGTCGAATTCGACCAGAATCTCGCCGGATTCGACGTCGTCGCCGGCCTCGACGGCCACGATTTGGGTGGAGGCGGCGACGTCGGCGGTCAGTGTCGATTCCTCGTCGGGGGAAATCTGTCCAGTGGCCACCAGCGTCTCCACAACCTCGCGCTGCTGTGCTTCCGCCACGGTTACCGACTGCGGAAATACAAGCCACCACACCAAGGCTGCGAGGGCGGTCACGGCGACCGCAATGATCATGACAATGCGTGTGCGACTTTTCATGGGCGGGGTGATCCGGCGTCAACAAGTCATCAGGGGCTCCTGTGCAGTACGTGGCCAAAAGTCGACGCCAACCGGTGATCGCCAAATGGTTGGACGAAGTCAGGACCGGCTACTACGGTGACGACACCCGGGCCGTTGGCGTTGTGTCAAAAAGCGAGTTGTTGTGATGAAGAAGCTCTCCATACTGGCAATAGTACTGAGCGTGACCGTCGGAATTGCCTGCGGCTCCGATGACAACGGCGAGGAGTTTCCGAACGCATCTCCCGGTAACCTCGACATCCGCCACATCGACTGGGTCGTCGACGGAATGCAGTGCAACGGCGAGGAGATGATCCGCCTGATGAGTCTTGAAGACGCAGAAGACGACGGGGAGTCGGAACCACAGGCGCAGTACCGGCGCGGCGATGACTGCGTCGACGCCGGCCAGCGATTCTGGCAGAGCTGGCCGGAGAGCGACGGCGATACAGTCTCTATCGTCGTCGACTCCGAAACCGGCGATGAGCGCTCCTTTGAAGTCCAGTCCGACGGGGAGTACGCCATGGACCTGATGGCCGATGACGGCGGAGATGATCTGCGCATGCGTCAGGCGAATCCGGAGAGCAATCCGACACCGATCCCCGATCTCAGTGACTTTGATCTGGCCGGAGAGTGGTGGATGGAGGGCTACCCCTGCGGCGAACACCTGGTGCCTCAAGTGGTGCGCATCATTCATCCCGGAGGCGGCGACGTCCACATGACGAAAATCGTCGGCGACGACTGTGTGGGCGACGGTGAAAACTTCCTGGACGCCGAAGTCAACGGCACCTCCATTTCCGGCGAGGCGCAACTGGAGGAGAGCGACGACTTCGGCGGGCTGTCCGAAGATGACAACGGCGATGATATCGATTGGTCGCAGGCCAGCGGCACCGTGCACAACGAGGACTACATCCGGCTCGACGTGGCTGGACAGGCGGTGACGCTTCGTCGGGTGATGGCGGAATGAGGTAGCTGACAACGCCCCACCGAGCGTCGGCTGGAAAGCGCCGACGCCCACCTCCTTTATGCTCGTATGAGTGCCAATCGAGACGCCAACTCGCCGATGGCGAGTCGGCTTTGGGGAGGAGCGGTATGTTCTCAAACTTTGCTCCCCAGCGGCGTGAAACCGCTGGGGCCGCTGTTGTCGCGGAGATGTGATCGGCGCGAAGCGGTATGTTCTCAAACTTTGCTCCCCAGCGGCGTGAAACCGCCGGGGCCGCTGTCGTAGCGAAGATGTGATTGTCGTAGCGAAGTTGTGATCGGCTTCGACGCTTTGGTCGGCGGGATGAGGTCGTTTTTCCCTTTGCTCCTTTGCCCCTTTGCGGTTCCCCATCCTCCGCCTCACTGCGGTCCAGGCTATCGGAAGGGGCCCTCGATGTGGGAGGTCACCCAGCCGCCGAATTCGCGGTTCGGCTCCGGACCGGCCTCTTCCTGGCCGACCATACAGCGGTCGATGCGCTCGGGGTAAAACGAGATAAAATCTCGGATTTCCGAATAACTGCGGGTGGGCTCGGGATAACACCAGGCGGCGTCGGCGATGACTTCGCCTCCGATATACAGGTCGAAGTAAAGGGCGATGCCCTTCCAGTTGCAAAAGTAGTTATTGTCGTTTGGTTCCAGTAACTCGAGGCGGACGTCCTCGGGAGGGATGTAGTAGGCTGGTGCGTGACCCATCTCGCAGACTCGGCGGGAGCGACTGGTATCGGCAATCGGGGTCTTGCGGTGGAGAACGCGAATGCGTCGACTCGCCGGCCGGACGACCGGAGTTTGGGGGTATTCCCAGATCGACTCGCTGCCGGAGATAGGGCGTCGTCTCATCATGGCGGCTTCCTACAGGTGGGCAACGGGTCGGTTGTGGATTGACCCGTCGCGGGTACGACGATGCGAATGCGGACGAATGTCGACCGACAAGCTAGGAACGCAGCGCTCCGAGGCCAGTAAAGGGGCTGGTCTTTTTTGCAGGTAAATCGTTTTAACGCAGTGGGTTATCGCCGAATTGTCGGCGGATGGCGTCCAGGTCGGAAGTGTCGATATCCCATATCTGAGCGGCGAATTCGTCGATGTTGGCGAGACAATCCGCGACGGTGTCTTGGTCGTCTGCAGCCGCCCGGTGGCATCGCTTCGACAACTCCGCCAGTTGTCGGGCCACCGCCGGATGGGCGTCGGCATCGGGAATGGCCACCGTGTCCAGTACGTGCGCTGAGGCAAAGCCCTTGCCCGTCGAAAAGCTTCGGACCAAAGCGTCGGCGGGCGTGGAATTAAAGAGGGCGCAAAAGTAGTGTGCCTCATCGGAGTCATCGAAGGGCACGAAGGTGATGGTCTCCTGGGGCAGGACCAGGCGGTCTCGGTCATCGGGGCCGACGACGGCGGCGCGAAGTCGGGTATCGATGCGCGTCCAGCAGACCTTCCAGCGGGCCATGGTGTAGGGGCCGACACCGTACATCGAATAAAATGGGTCCGAGGGCTTGAAATAGCGTCGAAATAAAGACCGGCCCCGCAGTGTGCCGCGCGTTGGAGCGTCGATATCACCCTCGAAGCGCTGGAAATAGCGGTAGGTCTGCGGATATTTCTCGCGCATCTCGTCCTCCGGGATGCCCGTGCGGGTCTCGGGGTCCTGGGCGAGAATGATCGAGCACCTGGAAGTGGCATTCCAGCGGGCGACGTCGCCGCTTCGCAGCAGGGGATACAGCCGAGCCGATTCGATGTCGGTGCGGACCTGCTCGACGTCGATATGGCCCACGTCGGCCAGGTTTTCGATGGTCGTTGTGCCATCGTCCGTCGATGTTCGTTCGCGGACCCAGTAGCAGGCGTTGAGTCCGCCGCTGTTGACACCCTCGTAGGCGGTGTAGTCGCTTTCGCCGACGACTCGACACAGGGCGTCGATGACGTCGGCGCTGGCCACCAGCCAGGGCGAGGCGTCGTGGTCGGGGTCGACGGGGCGGGCGGCCTGGTCGACGGGGCTCATCAACTCGCGGGCCGTCGACAGCGTTGCATCGCGGCGGGGCTCGGAGCCGGAGCGCGTCCAGCGGCGGTAGGGCACCGGAACGTCAACGGGCCGGTCGCCTTTGTTCAGGACCAGCAGCGCGGTCTGCGTGGACGCGTTGTCAAAGGGCTGAAAGTCGGTGAGGTCGTGGACGATGGTCGGTCGAAGATAGACGGTCTGGCCGCCGGAGGGGTAGCGAAATCGCCGGAATCCATCGCCGGCGCCGCGGGACTGGAAGACGGATTGCGTGATGAGAAACGCCAATGTGCCGTCGCGGTTGAGATATTCGTCGGCACAGGCGTAGGTAAAGAGCATGGAGAGGTCTTTTTTGCCGCCACCCATGCGACCGCGGCTGCCGTCGAGCGAGAATAGACCGTAGGATTGCCACAGCGGTTTGAGCTCCTCTCGCCGAGACGGCGGGAGGTGTTCCCAGTGGACCCAGGGCGGGTTGCCGGCGATGATGTCGACGGGCTCGATATCGGGCCGGTTGCGCGGTTGGGCAAAGAGGTCGACGGTGCCGGCGGCGGGGAGGGAGTCGCAGCAGTAGACGGAGACGTCGAAGGTCGGTAGTTCGTCGACCCAATTGCCGAGGGCCAACACGATATTGACCCGGGCGGCGAGTACCGCCAGGGGATTGATGTCGAAGCCGATGATATGGTCCACCAGATCGGTGGCGATGGCCTGTTGGGAGTCGCCGGCTCTTCGCCGGGCACGCCGGATCGCCTCCACCAGAAATGTGCCGGAACCACAGGCCGGATCGAGGATGCGCCTGCCGGGGTCACCGGCGTAGCCCGCTTCATCCAGGGTCAATTCAGCGAGCCAGCGCGGTGTGTAGTACTCGCCCAGATCGTGGCGGACATCAGTGGGGAACAGTGACTGGTATAGCGGCTTGAAGACGTCGGTGTCGGTGCCGCCGTCGGGCAGTTGGTAGCGGCTTGTGGTATCGAGTAGAGAGCCGGTTATCGGGGCGTGACGAGACGTCCAGCAGTCGGCGTGCCACCCGAAGATATCGCCGTCCAGAAGGTTGGCAGGCCCGGCGGCTTCCCATGTCGCATCGTCTTCGATGAGCTGCAGTACTTCGATGGGGTCGTCGGTGGCTTCCCAGTCCAGAATGTGGAGTGCTCGAGCGGCGATCAATTTGACGACCACAGCAAAGTAGGTGTGGATGGCGACGAGCAGTACCATTCCCGCCGCTGTGTCGAGATCGAAGTGTTCTGCCAGCGTGTCGGACCACTGTGGCTCGTCGAGGGCCGCCGGGCCGTAGACATCGCCAACGGTGGTCTTCCACGTCGACAATGCGGCTTTTGCCTTCGGTGTGTCGGAGGTGAGGAGCTCGTAAAGCGCGCCAATTACCTGCGATGCCGGCGACGTTTTTCGGGGGCCGAAGTCCGCTTCGAGCTGTTCTGGTAGCGATAGGTCGCGGCGCGAGCCGGTGGACGTGCGGTGGTCGGTGTCGGTCATAGAAAATCTGTGGACAGCGTCACGGAGCGGGCAGCAAGCTATTGCAAGTGGAGCATGGACGGGGCTCGATTGCCAGTGACATCGACACAGACGAGCGACTGTTGGGGTTGACGGAGCACATAGCTCATGCCCCAATCGGGGCGGTGAGCAATGGGTGAAACTCAGCGAGGAATAAGGCGATGAACGACGATGCATTGATCGACCGGGCCCGCCGATGGAGTCTGGATTATATGGAGGAGAGCGCCGGCCACGACACGGGCCATATTCGGCGCGTTGTGACCAATGCCCGCCGTCTGGCACAACAGGAGGGAGCCGACGAGTTGGTGGTGCGACTGGCGGCCTGGATGCACGATTTGGTCAATCTTCCCAAGGACCATCCCGGGCGCTCATCGGCGTCGAAAAAGAGCGCGACAGTCGCCGGCAATTGGCTCGATGGGCGCATCGACGACGAGCGCATCGAATTGATCAAAGAGGCGATCCGGTGCCATTCGTTTTCGGCAGGGCTCGAGCCCGAGAGTCTGGAGGCGCAAGTCGTCAGCGACGCCGATAATCTGGATGCCATCGGCGCCATCGGTATCGGCCGGGCCTTCGAGGTCGGCGGAGCGCTGGGTCGGATCACCGCAGCGCCCGAAGATCCGCTCTGCAAACGGCGAGAGCCCGACGACGGGATCTACACGTTGGACCACTTTTTTACGAAGCTACTCCAGCTTCAGGACCAATTTTATACAGACTCCGGCCGACGAGAGGCCCGGCGGCGCATTCAATTTATGGAGGACTTCCTCGAGCAGTTGGAACGGGAGCTGGAGTGAATATTTCGTCCGGCACTGCGTCGAATTTACCGTGGTTTCATCACATGGGAATGGCACCGCGGAGAGGACATGGCGATGCGTGGACGTCATCATTTCGGATGGATCCTGTGGATATCGATGATGGGAGTGTTCGTCGGGGCGGGCTGTATCTCCGATGAAGATCGGTCGCGCATCGAGCATCCCTGTGACAACAAGGAGATCTTATGCGGCGATGTCTGTACCGATACCGACGTCGACCCCGATCACTGCGGGGAGTGCGATGTCCGATGCGGCGATGGGGAAGTCTGTTCTCGGGGAACCTGTAGTTCGCAGTGTTTGATGGAGGACGAAGAGCCCTGCCAACGGGGATGTTTCGACCTGGAAGTCGCGACATCGCACTGCGGGCAGTGTGGCAATGTCTGTGGGGAGCGCGAGGTTTGCTGGGATGGGGAATGTCGCGCCATCGAATGCCGGAATGTTCAGACCTGGCCGGAGCCGTGGCTGGAACACGCCGAAGATGTCGTCGAGTTGGTCAATGCCAGGCGAACGGCGGGGGCGACGTGCGACGGTGACCAGATGCCACCGGTCGATCCCCTGTCGGTCCATAGCAGTCTCGCCGAGGCGGCCCGTTGTCACAGTCAGGATTTGGGTCGAAACGAGATTCGAGGACACCAGGGAAGCGACGGAAGCGACCCCGGCGAGCGGATGCACGACGCCGGCTATGACTGGAGTACATACGCCGAAAATGCGGCCTACGGTCATGCCACGGCACAGGATGTCATGGAGGCCTGGATGGCCTCCGAGGGACATTGCCGAAATATCATGCGCGACGATGTCGATGAGATCGGCGTCGGTTTTGTCCACATCCCGGGAATTGAGTGGGCGGAATACTGGACGTTGAAATTCGCGCGGCAGTAGTGCCGATCGGCGATAGTTACCGGTGTGCCGCGATCTGAAAACCGGCGTTGCGAAGGTGATGCCACAGGTCGGGGTAGGACTTGGCGACGCAGCGGGCCTGGCTGATCTCCAGTGATTCGGTGGCTGTCGAAAGCACGGCGGCGGCCATGGCCAGCCGGTGGTCGCCGCGGGGATCGAAGGTGGCTCGGGAGCGAGGTGATTGAACGCCGGCCGGGACGGCAAACCCGTCGGATCGCACAGCGATCTCAAGTCCGATGTCACCAAAAGACTCGGCGAGGTCGTCGATGCGATTCGACTCCTTGTGACGCAGGTGGGCGGCGCCGGTGACGGTCAGCGCCGATTCCACAAGACATCCCATGGCGGCCAGTACCGGCGCCAGATCGGGAGACCGTCCCAGATCGACGGTCAGCGAGTCGCCGGACTCCACAAGGCGTCGGGCCAGATCGGCGAAGCGGCGGTCCGGGTGGTCGACATCGGGAAGCGAGGGAGCGTCGATGTCGCCGCGCACCGATTGCAGTGCCTGCCAGACAACGGCGGAGCTGATGTCGCCCGGAACCCGTATGCGATGAGCACGTTCGAGCTGCGGTGTGGGACTGAATTGGACGATATTGGCGGCCACGTTTTCGACATCGACGCCGGCGTCGACGAGCATCGAACAGGTCAATTCGAAGTAGGGACGACTCGTCAGGGGCGCTGTAACGTGGAGTCGGAAGGGATGTCCAGACGCCGAAAGCAGTGCCAGCGCAGAGGCAAATTGTGACGACGACGACGGATCGACGCGGAGTTGGTCGGGAAAGACGGACCAGCCGGTAATTTCGATGCCCTCTGGATGGCGCTCGATGTTGGCGCCGCCGCCGCGCAGCGCGTTCCACAGCGGCCGGTGCGGGCGTTCGTCGACATCACTTCCGAAGCGAAGTGCCGTGGTTTCGGGGCGGCAGGCGGCAATGGCCGTCAGAAATCGGGTGGTGGTGCCGCCGTTGCCGGTGTGGATTGGCCGGGAGGCGCAGTTGTCGGCGTCGTCGAGGTGACGGAGGGCCCGGCGCAGCTGAGCGACGTCGTCGCCGGTCTCGGTATCGGGCTGCTCGATGTCGGTGGCGCCACCTCGCAGGTAGGCGATGGCCGCCGCCCGGTTGGCCCGCGATTTATCGGCCGGAAGCTGTACGTTCGGCGATTGCGCGGACTCCGGGGCGCGGATGGTGATAGGCGTCGTACGCCAGCGGTGGTGGGCGCAAGCGACGGCGTCCCACCAGTCTTCGGGCGTGATATCGGAGGTCTGGACCGGTTGACCGGGAGCGTCGAGTAGAATCGAGATCAACTGGCCGTCGACGCGTTTTTTGTCGCGCTGTAGGTGGGCGATAAAGCGGTCGCGCTCGTGGCCGGCGGCGGAGTGCGGCAGTGGCGGACACAGCGGATCGACGTGCTTCAATAGTCTGTCGCAGTCGGCGGCGCTCAACCCGGCGCGCTCGTGCGAAAGCAGGGCGCAGGCGGCCAGCCCCCAGGCGACGGCGTCGCCGTGAGACAGCTCGTAAAGCGTTTCCAGGCCGTGGCCGGCGGTATGACCGAGATTGAGGATCCGGCGATGGCCCGTTTGTTCTCGTGGGTCGGCGGCGACGACCTCGTTTTTGGCGTCGATGGCGGTCTCCAAAAGCTCGCTCCACAGCGGCCGTCGGGCACCGATATCGCCGGCGAGCAAGTCGTTGTAGCACTTGCTATTATCGACAGACGAAAGGGCGTCGGGCCGCGCGAGCCACAGCGCTTTGATGAGTTCCACCAGCCCCTGACGCCGGAGGGCGAGGGGCAGGGTGTCGAGAAATTCGAGGCAGGTTACGACGGTGTCCGCCGGAAAAAACGTGCCGAGCTGGTTTTTGTGCCGCTTCAGATTGACGGCGGTCTTGCCGCCGTGGGCGGAGTCGACCATCGCCACCAGTGTGGTCGGGACGTGCCACAGAGCGACGCCGCGCCACAGGGTGCTGGCCAGAAAGCCGACGGCGTCACCGATGGCGCCGCCGCCGATGCCGACCAGTGTCAGAGGGCGGCTGGAGCGGTATTCGAGCACGGCGGCTGCCAGCTCTTCGATGCTGGCCAGTGACTTCAGTGATTCACCGGCCCTCACGGCAATGACCGGCTCGGGAAGGGGCTGTACCAGGCGCTCGGGAAGGGCATCGTCGACGACGAAGACGGCGTCGCCCGGCCAGTCGACGTGGCTCAGTTTGGGCGGTTGGATGAGTCGGGATTGCGTCATGGGAGCCGGTCGTGGTCTGGGAGCGGTGGGGACTCAAGGAAATGTGCGTTGAACCGAAACAGCGGCGCCGAGGCGGAGCGAAACCGGCTGTTCATCGCTGCCGATTCCAAGTCGGGGATGCTGGAGCCAATGGATACCGAGCTGTCCGTTTAGTTGCCAGTCCGACGAGGCCAATTCGTAGGCGCTAAAGCCGTAGAGCGAGCCGCGATGGCTCAGCATTTCAGTGTTGGCGTTTTCGCCGATTCCGGCGGCGTGGGCGGTCTGGACGCGCGCCGCCAGACCGGAGCTCCAGTGATCATCGTGGACTCTTCGATAGGATGCGGCGACGCCGGGCCGCACCATCCGCGCTTCTCTGTCAGAAGTGGCAGCGGCCACGGGAGTCAAAGCGATCTCGGTCTGGAGTTCGGCGCTCACCAGATTGCGGTCGGTGAGATAGGCGATGGCCTGTGTTCCCAGGCGGGCCGTCGGAGAGCGTGGGCGAAAATAGTAGTCATGGAATGAAGCGAGCCCTCCGCCCAGCACGCCGCCCGATGATATCCCGCCCACCAGATCTTGATCACCGCCGGTGGTTCTCCACAGTGACGCCGGGACGATGAGGCTCGAAAAGACATCAATTTGATGGCTTTTTGGCGCGTTCAGCGCCGTCCAGCGAATACCGGGTTCGACACTCTCCAGGTGGCCGGAGACTTGTGTCTGGCGCTCTCCGTCGCGGTTGAGGGCGGCACCGTATACTCCTCGTGCGACGATGGCCGCTGTGAGCTGGAGGTCGTCGATGGGAGGAATACGCCAGCCACCGCCGATTCGGCCGGTGAGGTGCGTCGGTCTGGAAGGCGGAAGCTCCCCGTTGTCGCTGGTCTCCGTCAGCACGGATACCGTGCGCGCGACATCGAATTCGGCGGCCGCCACAGCCTCCTGGCAGTGGGCGGCGACGCCGAATTCGTCGGCCGTCGTCTCCGCGCAGTGTGTCTCTTTATCGGCGGCCGATGTACCGGGAGCCAGAAGCGCGATGCAGCAGAGGACGGTGGCAGTCCAGAATGGTCGCTGTAGCGGTCTCATATATCGCCGTTCGTTGCGGTGAAACACCGGTGCCCCAACGTTAGAGCAGCGGGCTGAATAGTCGAGCCACCCCTTCCTTAAGGCGCGCTTTCCGCGGGCGGTTTCGGAATGATGGGAGATCAACTTCCTCGCTATCGCCTAAAATTTCAAAGAAAAAGTCGATCATACGCCGGTTAAAGACCGTACCTCGGATCAACGCACTGGCCTCGAAATTGAGTTCAAAACTGCGCAGATCCATATTGGCGCTGCCGGCGATGACGTGAGCGTCGTCCAAGAGTAGTAATTTGGCGTGCAGGACGGTGCCCTGATACTCGTAGATGCGAACGCCGGCTTCCAGGAGGGGCTCCCAGAAGGCGCGTCCGGCGTGTTGGGTCAGCGGGACATCGCTGCGGGCGGGGACGACGATGCGGACGTCGACGCCGCGCAGCGCGGCGGCCTGTAGCGCGGTGAACATCGCCTGGTCGGGCACAAAATAGGGGGTGATCGAAAACAGGCGGTCGTCGGCGGCATTGATGGCGCCAAAGAAGGCCTTCTGGATGTTTTGGAAGCGATCGTCGGGCCCGCCACAGACGAGTTGGGCATCGACGTCGAAGGTCATATCACCGTCGGCCTGAAGGTCGACGGGCGATTGCAGGGGCGGCGCTGTGGTCGAGCGGCCCGGGAGCGCCGGAAAGTAGCGCTGCCCCGAGAGGTCGTCGCCGGTCGTTCGCTGCCAGTCGTCGGCGAAGGCCTCCTGCATCTGGTAGACGACGGGACCGCGAAACCCGTAGGCCGTGTCGAGCCACTGGCGGTACTCGTCGGCAATATTGACGCCGCCGGTAAATGCGCAACGGCCATCGACGACCAGTATTTTGCGGTGGTTGCGGAAGTTGATCCGGAGCCGGCGCTCCCAGAGTCGCACCGGCGAAAAGGGCTCGACCCGGGCGCCGGCGTCGATCAGCGGAGCCAGAAAGCGCTTGGGCAGCGATACGCTGCCGACGGCGTCGTACAGCGCCCGGACTTCGACGCCGCGACGGGCACAGTCGGCCAAAAGATCGCGAAATCGGGTGCCGGTCTCGTCGGCCCGCCAGGTGTAGAATTGAAAATGGATGTGATCGTCGGCGCTTTTGATGGCGCGCTCGAAGGCATTGTAGGCGTCGTCGGCGCTGGGATAGAAGGCGACGGTGTCCTCCGTCGATGGCGCGGCGAGCCCTGGATCGGAGTTCAAATCCAAGGCAAAGGAGGTCGGCTGGAGGCTGTCGGGAACGTCGCTGTCGCCCGGCGCGACTTGCTGACTGTCGAGTCGGCGCTGGGAGCGTTTCGCTGTGTCCGCTGGTCTCTGGCGATGACGAAGGTGGTTGCGTCCCATCAGCCACCACAGAAAGGCGCCGAGGTAGGGCACAAAGAGGAGCCCCAGGATCCAGGCGACGGCGGCGATCGGTCGCGTGGAGCGGCGCATCAATACAGAGGGAATCAGACACACCCCGATGAGCCGGCCCAGCCAGACGGTGGCGGTCCACCAGCCGATGTCGGCCAGCCAGGTCGTCAGTGCGGTGGTCATCGTCGAAATGAGCTCCATGGCGTGGTCACAGGCAGGTGCAGCGTCAGCTTCTGAGCGGCGGCGCCGACGGAACGTAGGATACCGGTGGCCAGGAACAAACCGCCGCCGTTGTGGCGGGGCGTCGTTGACAAGTGATCGGCGTCGCCGGATCGTAGGCGAAGCGAGGCGCCAATTCGAATGGAAGACCGCGTCAGCGCGTCAGATGGTGGGCAGCGAAATTTCGCTCCACATGCCCGGTCCACAACGATTTTCAGTGACTCAGTACCCACGAGGTCCAAGATGCGCGACATCACCGAAGACCAATCGAAGGCAAGCCAACCCGAAGGGGGAACTCGGGACATCGGTTCTGCGGCGGTGGTCGTCGCCGGGGTGGCGGGGTTGACGGTCATGGCGTCGGTGATGTGCGGCTGTGATATGGAGAGCTGCCAGGACGTTCAAAATAGCTATCAGCAGGCGTTGGAGTCGGAGTCGGGCCTCGCCGAGCTCAGTGATGGCGGCCCGCCGCACCTGGGGGTTGCGATGCAGCTTGATCTGGTCAACGAGTTGACGTCGGGGCTCGTCGATACCGCCGTCAGTCAGGCGTTGTCGCGCGATGGCTCGCTGTCGGTATCCGGCCAGTCCATCGACTATTCGCTGGCATCTCGCGGCGCCGATCTCAGATTCGAGGCCTCTGGAGCCTGCAGTGCCTGTGTTCAGGTCACCGGGGATATCGACGGCAATGTCGATGTCGGCCTGCCGGTTGTCGGCACTCAGACCGTTCCGTTGTCGGGCTCGATGGACTGGACGGTGCCACTGGATGTGGGAATGGACGGCGACGAGGCGGCGATCTTTTTCGACACCGAAGAGGCGGTGCGAATGGGGACCCCGACCGTGGATGCGAGCCTCGATGGACTGAGCAGCGATTGGGCGATCCCGGTGACATCGGCGCTGGTCTCGGAATTGAGCGACGCCATTGCCTCGGAGGTCGATCCCTTCCGGCTGGTGGGCTACGAATTGCCGGAGATCGGTCCCGGCGTCGAGATCGCGCCATCGCTTCTGGCCCTCGATGAGGCGACAAATTCGCTGGTGCTGGGCATCCGCACCAATCTCAATGTTCAGGCGTCTCGCCAGTCCTCCAGTGAGTTCGTCGATGCGCTGGCCCTCGGCGACGGCGATAACGCGGCGCTGGCGGTGCAGCCGCGGTTGGCATCGGAGGGCGTCCGGTTGGCCCTGCGACAGGACTACGTGCCCCGTGATTACACCCTTTCTGGGCGGGCCAGTGAAGGGGGCCCCATTTCGGCGGTGGTCGACAGCGTTGACGCTGCCGCTCACGACCGAGACGGCGATGCGTTGGCGCTGAGACTCGATTTTCGACTCTTCAACTATCGAAGCAGTCTGGCCTGTTATTCGATGATGGGTGAGACGACGAGCCGATTCGCCATTTCGGACGGCGAGGTCCAGCTCGACGTGGAGGATGTCGAATTCAGCGGTCCCACCGGACTGGTGGAGGCCGCCAACTGGGGTTCGGCGCAATTCGTCGAGCACTCCCAGGGATTGATCGAGGGGTCGCTCGACGACGGGGCGATCTCGATTCCGGAAACCAGCTTCCAGATGAGTCCCGAGCGCGTGGGCATCGACGCCGGAATGGTGGTGGTGCGGGGGATGGGATCGTCGTAAGTGGCGCCACGCAACGGCGGTGATGGGTGGACCCTTGAAGTTGCGGCCGGCGATCAGCGGTTGCCTTATGGAGTCGATGACCGCCTGGATCGCCGCCCAATCAGCGCCTTGCGATGGTCTTCGGGCTGTGTTAGGTGCAGTCGGCCAAATTCACACGCCCTCCGACGGAGAACCCGGGTGCTTCGAATGGCGCATTGGATGCGCGAATCGAGGTGGGATTTCGAAGGATGACGAGGGCGGAGGAATAACAAATTTTCATACAACAGGAACGAACATGACTCAGGTAACCATGAGAGACCTGCTTGAAGCAGGTGTACACTTCGGCCATCAGACCAATCGCTGGGATCCGAAAATGCGCCCCTATATCTTCGGGGAGCGCAACGGAATTCACATCGTCGATCTCAGTCAGACGGTCAAGATGTTTGCCGATGCCTACGAATTTGCCGCCGGTGTCGCCGGAAGTGGCAAATCGATCATTTTTGTGGGCACCAAAAAACAGGCCCAGGACGCGATTCTGGAACAATCGGAACGCGCCAATCAACACTACGTCATCAACCGCTGGCTCGGCGGCATGATGACCAACTTTTCGACGATGCGGAAGTCGATCGAAAAGCTCGAGGAACTGGATCGGATGTCCAAAGACGGTTCCTACGCCAAGTACACCAAAAAAGAGGTGTTGTTGTTCGAGCGCGAGAAAAATCGACTGGAAAATAACGTCGGTGGTATCCGGGGCCTCAACGGACTTCCCGGAGCGCTATTCGTCGTCGATCCTCACAAAGAGGACATTGCCATTCGGGAAGCCAACAAACTGGGCATCCCGACGATTGCCGTCTGCGACACCAACTGCAATCCGGACCGCATCGACTATCCGATTCCCGGAAATGACGACGCCATCCGGGCAATTCGACTCTTTTCGTCGGCCATCGCCGAGGCCTGCCTGGAGGGAACGAAAGCCGCCAGCAAGCAGCGAGAAGAGAGCGCGCTGGAGGCCGCCAAGGAAGCCGAAGAATTTACGGCGACGACGGACGACAAAAAGGACGTGGAAGTCCAGAAGGTCAAGCGACCCGAACAGGAAGACGGCGAGTCGGCCGACAAGGCCAACGCCGATTGATGGGATACCAGGGCCGCCGGTACGAGCCCGGCGGTCGGATTCGATGGAATGCATCGGTGGCTCTATTTATTGGAGCAACGCGGCGTCCGGCACCGTCTCCTACGGCGGGTACGACCAGGCGGGCGCCGCCGACCGATGACATCGAAATCCGACCGGCTGTCACCGGCCGCGTCGCGACCACGACAAGTCAGACCGATCCGAAACCAAGTTGTAGAACAACCGAAAGGAGCATCTGATGGCGATTTCTGCCAAAGACGTCAAAGAACTACGGGAACTATCCGGCGCCGGAATCATGGACTGCAAGAAAGCACTCCAGGAAACCGACGGTGATATCGACGAGGCGATGTCCTATCTGCAGAAAAAGGGCGAAGCTGCAGCCGAGAAAAAAGCCGGGCGAACGGCCGCCGAAGGTCTTGTCGAGACCTGGGTCGATGACGACCTCAGTGCGGCGGTGATGGTCGAGGTCAATTGCGAAACGGACTTCGTGTCCCAGAACGACAAATTTCAGGCCTTTGTCGATACCATCCTGGAGACCATCGAAGTCTCGAATGCCGCGTCCGTCGAGGACCTGCAGGAGGTCACGGCCGTGGGGTCGGAAAAAAGCGTCGGTGACTACATCGCCGAGCAGATCACGACGATCGGCGAAAATATCAAGGTCCGACGCTTTGTTCGCTTCGATGTCGACGACGGAATCTTCGGGGCCTACGTCCACGCCGGCGGCCAGATCGGTGTGATGGTGCGCACCGAACTCGACGACGGCGCCGACCGCGATGAGGCGCTGACCTTTGCCCGCGATGTCGCCATGCACGTGGCGGCCATGAACCCGGGCTACCTCCGAGAAGACGATATCCCGGAGGCCGATGAGGAAGCGCAGCGCGAAATTCTTCGCGCCCAGGCCGAAGAGATGGACAAGCCCGATCCGGTCATTGAAAAGATCGTCACCGGGCGACTCCAGAAGTGGCGCTCGGAGAATGTGCTGGTCAATCAGCCCTTCGTCAAAGATTCCGACACCGAAGTCGGTGAGTTGGAGGACGATATCGACGGCGTCTCCCTTCACAGCTTCGTGCGTTACGAAGTCGGTGAGGGCATCGAAGACGATGACGAGAAGAGTCTGAGCGAAGAAGTTGCGGAGCAGCTTCGAGGCTCCTAAAGAGGCTTTGAGGGCGCCCGAGAGGGCGCCTTTTTTTGTGCCCCCGGTCCCGAGATGACGGGGGCGGCATCCTAACGAGTGTCATCGGAGGCGCGTGCTTATGAGCGACCCAGAATACCAACGGGTACTGATCAAGTTGTCGGGAGAAGCCCTGCAGGGCGAACAGGGACACGGTATTTCGCCGGAATCACTGGAGGGCTTTGCCCGAGAAATCGCCGAGATTCAGCAGACGGGCGTCGAGGTGGCGATCGTCATCGGCGGCGGCAATATCTTTCGCGGAGTCGCCGGCAGTACGGCGGGCATGGATCGGGCCTCGGCGGACTATATGGGCATGCTGGCGACCGTCATTAACGGTCTGGCACTGCAGGATGCCATCGAACAATGCGGAGTGCCGACCCGGGTCCAGACAGCACTGGAGATCAAAGAGGTCGCCGAACCGTATATCCGCCGGCGCGCCACCCGCCACCTGGAGAAGGGCCGCGTCGTCATCTTCGGAGCCGGCACCGGTAATCCGTACTTTACGACCGATACCGCCGCCGCGCTGCGGGCGATGGAATGTCACGCCGAAGTCATCCTCAAGGCCACCAACGTCGACGGAGTCTACGATGCCGACCCCGAAGAAGATCCGTCGGCCCGGCGCTTCGACCGGTTGACTTATATCGATGTGTTGTCGGAGAATTTGAGGGTCATGGATTCGACGGCGGTCAGCTTGTGCATGGATAACGACCTGCCGATCATCGTCTTCGATCTCAATCGTCCGGGCAATATGCGGCGGGTGGTCTGTGGGAGTGATATCGGCACCTGGATCGGTCCGAAATAAGGGACGGCTCATGTTTCGGTGATGCCCGGTTGTCACGGAATCTAGAATGCGAAATCCAATACTTTGCGACGTCTCGACGGCGACTCTCGCCACAAGAACCGACAGACGTTCGACAGGAGGCTTCAATGGTTGACAACGTAATGGACGATCTTCGTCTGGAGTTTGAATCGACGCTGACTCAATTCAAAAAAGAGCTGGCGAAGATTCGAACCGGGCGTGCCAATGTGGGGATGCTCGACGGGATCAACGTCGAGTACTACGGAGAGGCGACGCCGCTCAATCAGGTGGCCACGCTGCGCGTGCCAGAACCGAGGCTGATCACCATTCAGCCCTGGGAAAAATCGATGATCGAAGACATTGAAAAGGCGATTCTGGAGTCCGATCTTGGACTCAATCCCTCCAATGATGGCACGATCATCCGGGTGCCGATTCCGGCGCTCAGTGGTGAGCGGCGCGAGGAGTTGGTCAAGGTGGCCGGAAATCTGGCCGAAGACCATCGAATCAAGCTCCGCAATCAGCGCCGCGAAGCCAATGATGTGGTCAAAAAGGCAGAGAGCAGCTCCGAGATCACCGAAGACGACAAGCATCGCTTCTTCGATGACATCGATGATCTGACCGACGAGTACACCGACAAAATCGACAGTCTTCTGGAGCAAAAAGAAGAAAAGATCCGCGCGGTATAACCCGGTTGTGGTTGTAGGCCGCTTTGGATCAATTCCAGAACAGGGTCACGAGCAGGGCGACGGTGGCGACGACGGCCGTGGCGCTGATAATCAGCAGTCCAATTTCGATGGCTCCCAGACCGGTGTCGGTGCCGACGTTATTGTCGGCCGGCACCGGTTTTTGATTGGTCTGGTCATGGCGTTCGGAGTGATCCGGGGAGTCGGATTTCAGATCGTCGGAGACCGGTGTGGAGGGCCCATCGGAGGCGTCGGCGTCGCCTTCATCTCGGCCTTCCGAAGCAGTATCGTTATTGGATGGGGAGTCGGTGGCCGGCGGTGTTCCTTCGATGAGTTCCAGAGTGGATTCCAGGGGATCGAAGTAGAGCAACTCGATGCTGTCGATGACGAAGCGATCGCCGCTTCGCAGGCGGCGTCGCTCTTCGATGGGACGGCGCTCAAATTCGATGCCGGCCGCTTTGGGGACGATCCAGCAGGCGGAATCCCGCCAGTAAACGGCGGCCAGTTCGGCCGGGACCTCCGATAACGGTAGCGGGACATCGCAGTCCGTATCGGTGCCGATGGTACAATCCTGTCGGCCGGGCTCGACGTGAAAGCGCCGTCCGGTGCCGGGGCCGCTGAGAATCTCAAAGAACGGTCGGGTCTGTTCGTCTTCGGACTGACGGACGGCGTCGTCGACCATCTGTCGAAGCTGCGTCGAGGAGCGCGCCATCGTAAAACCGGTGTCGGCATCGGGGCCAATGGCGCAGAGGGCAATGCGCAATTCGCCGATCTGCAGTTCGACCGGGAGATCGGCGCATAACGACTGGCCGGAGGGGATACGTCGATCGCCGATGCGAGTGCCGTTGGTGCTCTCCAGATCGGCGATCACAACGGTGGCGTCGTCGGCAGATTTGATGACGGCGTGGCGGCCTGAGACCGATGGATACGGAAGGGGGAGGTCGTTGTGAAGATTGCGACCCAGGGAAAATGGGAAGCGGTCTGCGAGAATGGTGCGCGATGGTGAATCGTCAGGTGGCGTGACGGTCAATTCCAGGCAGGTCATGCCATTGTCCGTCCCCCGGGTACGACGGGGGAGTGGTGAGCGGTGATCGCAGCGATTGCGTCGTCCGGTGGCTGTGGGCCGTCGCCGGAATGGTTATTGGAACATCAGGATGCCATAAGTCTAGAACCATCCCAGAAAATGGGCAATGACGCCGGCGGCAAAGATCATAAAGAAGATAATGGCCGCGGCCTCCAGGCCCGTCGAGCGCATCTCGCGGCGGATCTCGCGTGCTCGGCGGGCTTCGGCGTCGCGCAGATCGACGAGTGGGCCGTCGCCGAAGGCGTACTCGAATGCGGCGTCGGCTTCGCGCTCGAAAAACTGACGGTCGTCGTCCGTCATGTGTTGGCCCGTCGTCTGGATGCGGTAGCGCAGCGTCGGGCCCGACGGGTCGTCGTCGATGACGACCCGCGTGTGGAGTCCGGTCATCCTGGAGGTCCACCAGCCGGCGTGGGGCGTACCGCGGAGGACGGCGACATCGCTGCCGTCGTCGACGAGGCGGTAACCGTTGTGGCGATAAAACTCCACCAGCTCGTCGGGGGCAAAGGCGCCGTCGGTGTCGCGTTCGAAGTGAAATGTCGGTTCGTAGTAAGTCACAACAACTGGGGGGCTCCGTTGGGGGACCGGTTTGCCTGTCGATGACCATCGGAGTGTTATAACCTGATCGCTGATACAAAGAAGGGCCGACGATACGCATCACGTTACCACAAGTTCGCGAGGCGTGGCCAATATGGGCGCCTCCAGGGACATCAGACACGGGAGAAGAGATGATTGAACAGATCGACCATATCGGCATTGCAGTCCACTCCATCGAGGAGAGCGAGGCGCTGTATCGCGATGTGTTGGGCCTCAAATACGAGGGCACGGAGGTCGTCGACGACCAGGGGGTTCGCGTGGCGTTTTATCGCGCCGGGGAGGCGATGATTGAATTGATCGAACCCGTCGACGACGACAGTCCCATCGCCCGTCATCTCGACAAGAGAGGACCCGGAATTCATCACCTGGCGCTTCGCTGCGAAGATATTGAAGAGACCAGAGACGAGGTCGCCCACTCCGAGATCCGACTTCTCAGTGACCAACCGCGCGACGGGGCTCACGGAAAATTGATCTCTTTTTTGCACCCCGGTGATACGGGGAAGGTATTGCTGGAGTTGACCCAGCGAAAAAGCGATGGTTGACCGTATGAGTGGTGGGTTATCGCCGGATGCCAATGGTCGGCGCGCCATGTTCTTTGTCCACTGTGGCAGAGGCCACCGGAGTCGCGCAATGGGATTGAAAACTTGAAATAACTTCGATCTCGTCAAACGTTGTCGATATAGCCGAAGAGGTGGGAATAGATGATTCCCCAATAGAATTACGGTCTGTAGGCCCGGCCGCACCGGAGGTTCCGGTGTGGAGTCGGAATCGACGACCGGACGTCGACTACAGTCGCCGACCCCGGTGCGACGGTCAGTGCCAGCGGTGTGCAACCGGACGGCGGCGGACCACGATCCTCGATAAGACTTCGCGAGACGTCAGGAGAAGAGATTTCATGAGCGCAAATGACAGCCTGCTACACTCCATCAGTCAGCACCACGATATTGACGAATACCAGGATCTGCACTGGGAAGGCAGTTTCGAGGATTACCTCAACGTGGTGCGTCAAAATCCAACGGTGACGCGCAATGCGTACCAGCGGATCTACGACATGATTATGTCGTACGGAACCGAAGAGTATATCGACAACAAAAAGAAAATCGTCCGCTACAATTTCTTCAAAGATGAGGTCGGAGAGGGCGAAGACGCCATCTACGGCCTCGATATCCCGCTGATGCGGCTGGTCAACGTCTTTAAGGCGGCGGCCAACGAATACGGGACCGAAAAGCGGATCATCCTGTTGCATGGCCCGGTGGGAAGCTCCAAGTCGACCATCGTTCGCCTGCTCAAAAAGGGCCTGGAGGATTACACCCGCACCGAAGACGGGCGGCTGTACACCTTTTCATGGGTCATGCCCGAAGAGCTCCAGCACCTGACGGGCGGCCAGGAGGAATTCCCGGATCCGATGAACGAGGACCCGCTCAAGCTCATCCCCAGTGAGTGGCGCGAAGAGGCCATCGAAGAGCTGGGCCTCAACGACGGCGACAGCGACTACAAGGTCAAAGTCCCCGGCGATCTGAACCCGGCGAGCCGCTTTATCTTCCGGGAGTTGATGCGTCATTACGACGGCGACTGGACCCGGGTCATGGAGCATGTCCGGGTGCGGAGGCTGCTGTTTAGCGAAAAGGACCGCGTCGGAATCGGGACCTTCCAGCCCAAGGATGAGAAAAACCAGGATTCGACGGAATTGACCGGCGATATCAACTATCGAAAAATCGCCATCTACGGATCGGATTCCGATCCCAGGGCCTTTAATTTCGACGGTGAATTCTGTGTGGCCAACCGGGGGATTATCGAGTTTGTGGAGATCCTCAAGCTCGACGTCGCCTTTTTGTACGACCTTCTGGGGGCCACTCAGGAACGCAAGATCAAACCCAAGAAATTTGCCCAGACCGATATCGACGAGGTCATCATCGGCCATACCAACGAGCCGGAGTACCGGAAGTTGTTGGGCAACGAGTATATGGAGGCGTTGCGGGACCGAACCGTCAAAATCGACATCCCGTATATCACGAAGTTCAACGAAGAAATCCGCATCTACAAAAAGGACTTCACCAACGAGAAGGTCCGGGGCAAACATATTGCGCCGCATACCATCGAGATGGCGGCGATGTGGGCGGTGCTGACACGGCTCGAGGATCCGAAAAAACACGATTTGACACTGCTTCAGAAATTGAAGCTCTACGACGGCAAGTCGTTGACCGGCTACACCCAGGACAACGTCAAGGAGTTGCGCAAGGAGACCGACCGCGAGGGACTGGGCGGCATCAGCCCCCGGTATATCCAGGACAAGCTGTCGAATGCCCTGGTCAGCGACAAGACCGAAAGCAGTATCAACCCCTTCTTGGTGCTCAACGAGCTGGAGTCGGGACTCGAAAACCACGGTCTGATCAACTCCGAAGAAGAGCGCAACCGCTATCAGGAGCTTCTGGCGGTGGTCAAACAGGAGTACGAAGACATCGTCAAAAACGAAGTGCAGCGCGCCATTTCGGCCGATGAAGAGGCGATCGCCAAATTATGCGCCAACTACATCGACAACCTCAAGGCCTATACCCAAAAGGAGAAGGTCCGCAACAAGTACACCGGCCAGTACGAAGAACCCGATGAGCGATTGATGCGCTCCATCGAAGAGAAGATCGATATTCCGGAGAGTCGAAAAGACGATTTCCGCCGGGAGATCATGAACTACATCGGGGCCTTGGCCATCGAGGGCGAGCAATTCACCTATCGAACCAACGAGCGGCTTCGCAAAGCGCTGGAGCTGAAGCTCTTCGAGGACCAGAAAGACTCCATCAAATTGGCCAGTGTCGTCTCCAATGTCGTCGACAAGGAGACCCAGGAGAAGATCGATGTCGTCAAAAAGCGGCTGATCCGCGACTACGGCTACAATGAGGAGTCGGCGACGGATGTGCTCAATTTCGTGGCCAGTATCTTTGCCCGAGGTGACTCCAAAAAAGAGCAAGCGGATTGATGCCGGATTGAGTTGCCTATCATCTGTGGTGGTGCGCCCGCGGTTCGGGGCGCATCGCCCGGTGATCAGCGAACTGGGAGAATATGAGTAACTTCAACAAAATAAAGCAGGATCATCGCCGCTTCAAAAAGATCGTCAAAGGCAAGATCAAGCGCAACCTGCGCAAGTACATGAGCGAAGGTGAGATCACCGGCAAGCAAGGCGGAGAAGTCGTCAAGGTGCCCTTGCCGCGCATCGATATTCCCCGGTTTCGCTTCGACCAGAAGCAAAAGGGCGGCGTCGGCCAGGGCGAAGGCGAGGTCGGTGACAGTATTGGTCAGGGCGAAGAGGCACCGGGCGAGCCCGGAGAGGCCGGAAGCCAAGAGGGCGAACACGGGGTGGAAGCCGACGTTTCGATCGACGAACTCGCCGAAATTATGGGCGAGGAACTCGAATTGCCCAATATCGAGCCCAAAGGGGTCAAGAAGCTGGAGACGGTCCGCGAGAAGTACTCCGGTATCCGCCAGACCGGCCCCGAGAGTCTGCGCCACTTCAAGCGCACCTACAAGGCGGCGCTAAAGCGCATGATCTCAAGTGGGACCTACGATCCAGACGACCCGGTCATCATTCCCATCAAAGACGATATGCGCTACCGCTCCTGGAAGGAGACCAAACTTCCGGAATCCAACGCCCTGATTGTGTACATGATGGATGTCTCGGGATCGATGGGCGATGAGCAAAAGGAGATTGTGCGCATCGAGTCCTTCTGGATCGACACCTGGCTTCGAAGCCAGTACGAGGGCATCGAGAGCCGCTATATCATTCACGATGCGACGGCCCGGGAAGTCGACCGCGACACCTTTTTTCGGACCCGGGAGTCCGGTGGCACCATGATCTCAAGTGCCTACAAATTGGCCCATCAGATCCTGGAAGAGGAGTACGCCATCGAGGAGTGGAACGTCTATTTATTTCACTTCTCGGATGGCGATAACTGGTCGGTCGACGATACGTCGGAGTGTATGACGATGCTCAACAGCGGTCTTTTGCCACGGGCCAATCTATTTTGCTACGGCCAGGTCGAGTCGCCGTATGGCTCCGGCCAGTTCATCAAGGATATCCTGGAGCAATTCGAGGACCACGAACGGGTGACGACCTCCGAGATTAAGGACCGGGATGCCATCTACGACTCGATCAAAGAATTCCTGGGCAAGGGATTGTAACGCTCAATGCGAGGCACTATGAAACAGATACCCCCCCATCTACGCGACATCATCTCCGAGATTCGAGAGGTGGCCGTCGACTACGGCCTCGACTTTTTCGAGACCATCTTCGAGATGGTCGACTACAAGCAGATGAATGAAATCGCCGCCTACGGCGGGTTTCCGACCCGCTATCCGCACTGGCGGTTCGGCATGGAGTACGACCAGCTGTCGAAGGGGCATACCTATGGCGTCTCCCAGATCTACGAGATGGTCGTCAACAACGATCCGGCCTACGCCTATCTGCTCGAGGGCAATAATCTGGTCGACCAGAAGACGGTCATCGCCCACGTCTACGCCCACGTCGACTTCTTTAAGAACAACTACTATTTTTCGAAGACCAATCGGCGGATGGTCGACGAGATGGCCAATCACGGGGCGCGGATTCGGCGCTACGGCGACGATCAGGGCATCGGCAAGGTCGAGGATTTTATCGACAATTGTCTGTCCATCGACAATCTCATCGACTACCACCGACCCTTTATCGAGCGCAGCGGCGATGAGCCGGAGCCCGAGGATCTCCGGCGTCGGGAAGTGCCGAAGTTCCAGGCCAAAGAGTACATGGACGAGTACATCAATCCCGAAGAGTTTATCAAACAACAGCGCCAGCGCCTCGAAGAAGAGGCCGAGCAGGCCCGGGAATTTCCCCGCGAACCCCAGCGCGATGTCATGCTCTTTATCCTCGAACACGCGCCGCTGGAGCGATGGGAAGCCGACGTATTGGCGATTATGCGAGAGGAGGCCTACTACTTCGCGCCCCAGGGCCAGACCAAGATCATGAATGAGGGCTGGGCCTCCTATTGGCACTCCAAAATTTTGACCAGTGATATTCTCGACGACTCCGAGATCATCGACTTTGCCGACATCAACAGCCGGGTTATGTCGACTTCCAAGGGCCAGCTCAACCCCTACAAACTGGGGGTGTCGCTATTTCGAGATATCGAAGAGCGGTGGAATAAGGGCAAATTCGGCAAGGAGTGGGACGAGGTCAATGACCTGGAGCGACGCGATAGCTGGGACAAGGAGTTGGGTCTCGGCCAGGAGAAGATCTTTCAGGTCCGCAAATTGTACAACGACGTGACGTTTCTCGACGAATTTCTCACCGAGGAATTTGCTGCCGAAAGCAAATTATTTACCTACGGATACAACCGCAAAAGTGGGCACTGGGAAATTGAGAGCCGGGAATTCCAGGAGATCAAACAGAAGCTTCTGAAGTCGCGCACCAATTTCGGCCAGCCCTTCATCTACGTGCGAGATGGCAATTTCCGGAATCGAAGCGAGTTGCTTCTCCATCATAAATTCGAGGGCACGGAGCTTCGCCAGGACTATGCGCGCGAAGTGCTCCGAGCGCTGTATCGGATGTGGAAGCGACCGGTCAATATCGAAACGGTCCGCGACGACGAGGGGATACTGCTGTCGTATGACGGCGACGATCACACCGAGAAGGCCCGAGGTTATGAGCCGATTTCGATGTAATTTTTGCGGTGGCGAATTCGGCCGGTGATATGAGAAGATTGATACCGATGACAATTCGGAGTGCGCCGATTCGACGCCACTTGGAGGGTGGATGTAGCAATGTCCATCGCGGATCGATCGCGTCGGATCGCGGCGGGGGCAGCTATGGCACGTGATTGCGACACTCCGGGTTGCCGAACGCAGATATTTGGAACAGACCTTCGCATATCGCCGGGAGTCACAAGATGAAGCAGTCCAGTCAGAAAAATGCGTCGACAACACGTGACTTTTTTGACGACGCCGCCAGCAAGGTCCGCGATTCCGGGCTTCGGCTGACGCCCCAGCGCAGTGCGATTCTGGAACTCTTTGACTGCCGGTCGGCCCATATGACGCCGCAGAGTATTTTTGATGCGCTGGAGGACGAAGTTTCGAGCCTATCGCTGGCCACCGTCTACAATAGCCTCGAGGTATTCGAAGAGGTCGGCGTCGTCGACAAGATCTGCTCGGAAGATGGTCAGACGTACTTCGACCCCAATACCGAACCTCACCAGCACGCGGTCTGTCAGAAGTGCGGATCGATTTTCGATATCGAGGTGCCTTCCGGGAAGCTCGACGAACTCCTGGAGGCGATGCAGCCACCGGAGTCGACAGGGACCGAATTCGACGTCAATTCGGTCGATGTCTGGCTCCAGGGGTTGTGTGCTGATTGCCAGGAGCCCCGAGAGGAAGCGGAGACGAGCTGGCCGAAGTGAATGAACGCGGCATCGGCGGCGTCTCAATGTCGGTGCACGGATATCGAACCACAGAGAGCTGTGTCGATCGGATAGGGGCCGGCGACGGCGGTGGGGAATGAGTCTTCGGATCGAGAAGACGACGGATGTGATCGTCGACCAGCACCGATGACAACTCAGGCATGGCGCTTACTGAGCGTTGTAATATGGAACGGTCCCGCTAACCGGGGTCGGAACGGGAGTCAACGATGCGACCCATAGGCTCGATATTGGTGGTGACGATGGTGGTCATAGGGGGGATGAATTCGGGGGCGGTGCTGGCACAGGAGCGCGATTCGGACGGCACACGGATGCAGGCCCGTCACGTCGACGTCGGATCACAACATGTCGATGAGCTTTCTCCGCCGGTTCAGCAGGAGGACTGGCGGATGATCCGGCTCGACGAGGACGAACGCGTATCGGTGACGTTGGAGGTGTCATCAGAGGACCGAGAGGCGACGCTAACGTTGACGGATGCCACGGGAGATGAGTTGGCATCGGAGACGGCCGGCGACGATTCGGCGGCGATTGCGCACTCTCTGGAGGCCGGGATCTACTACATCGCTGTGGCATCATCGGAGTCATTGCGATACGAGTTATCCATTGAGTGAAGGTTCAGCACCAGGGCGTCGACCTTGCGCGAAGGCTTCGGACTTGGATAGCCGTAGGCGGCCGCCTCGAGAAGTGGTGTTTTTCCGTTGCCTCCTGGTCGTTGGGTGAAAACTCGGGAACCCCGATCCCAGAGGATTCGATATGTTGTCAGGGGAGTGTTTTTTGGATGGGCTCTTCGGTAGCGAATCGGGGATGGTGGACGCCATGGATTGGACCAGGGCTAATGGAATGATGTGACGATCGAGAGTGAATATTACTGAATGAGGACAATGGTCATGATCGAAAATCTGAAGACGCTGACACAGCAGGAGCGAGTACTTCTGGAGCGCCACCATTTCGACCCGGCGACCTTCGAGAAATTGCGCAATCGCTTTGCTAGTGGTCAGTGGACGACAGAGGACAATCGCATTGACGGAGACGTCGAGCTGCCCGCCGATGGCGATATTGAGGAGCTTCCCGAAGAGGGCTCGGATCGACACGAGAAACTCGCCGATTTGGGCCGCCGGGCGCTGGAAGCAGGCGAAGTCGGAGCACTGGTCCTCAACGGCGGGATGGCGACGCGCTTCGGCAGTGTGGTCAAAGGCTGTGTCGATGTCTTTGAGGAACAGTCGTTTTTGGGCATCAAATTGGCCGATGCGGCGCGCTGGGAATCCCCCGTATTGCTGATGAATAGCTTCGCCACCGATGAGCGCACGACAGAACATCTGCGGGAGCGCGACCACTACGGGTTCGATACGGGTCGACTCCTCAGTTTTACTCAGAATATCAGTCTTCGCCTGACGCCGGAGGGCGATATCTTTCGGACCGAGTCCGGAGATACGCTGTATGCGCCGGGCCACGGCGATGTGGCGGAAGCGACGCGGCGGGCAGCCCTCGATGAATTCCGACAGATGGGTGGCAAGTATCTGATGATGTCCAATGTGGACAACGTGCTGGCCAGTCTCGATCCGGTGATCGTGGGAAGTCACATCGAGGCCGTCGAGCAGCGTGGTGTGGAAATGACGGTGGAAGCCGTCGACAACGAGGGCAGTACCGGCGGGGGAATGCCGGCGAGAGTGGACGGGAAATTACAGGTCGTCGAGGCCTTTCGCTTTCCCGAGGATTTTGATGCGTCGTCGATTCCGGTCTACAACACCAATACATTCATGTTCAACGCCGATGCGTTGGACCGAGACTTCGAGCTGACGTGGTTTGTCGTCGAAAAATTTGTCGACGGCAACAAGGCGATTCAATTCGAACGGTTGGCCGGCGAATTGTCGGCCTTTCTCGATGCTCGCTTCCAGGAGGTCCCGCGCCGCGGGTCGGAGTCGCGATTCTTGCCGATCAAGCGACGGGAAGACCTGGAGAATAATCGGGAATTTCTTCGTGAGGCCGCCGACTGGGTGTGACTCGCAGATAGCGACCATATGACATTGGGTCGCCACGCCGCACGCAGTCGCCTCCAGGGCGACTGCGCCGGTCGAACTGTCATCGTCGGGCATCGGCGTCTACATATCTTCGGGTAGGTAGAAACCGGAGCTGTGACATTCGTGGCCGTCGTCGCATTCGTCCTGGTCGTCTTGTTCGCCGTAGTCGCATTCGGCGGCGCACATCTCCTGGCCCTGATGATCGACGAGTGTTTCATCTTCGTTGGGGCGATTCCACTCCACTTCCGGGCTGACGTCGACGTCTTCATCTTCGTATATTGTGATAAATCGCGTCTCGTTGGGGCTCAATTCCAACGACTGGCCATTGGTCCCGGCGTTACCAGGCAGTGCGTTGGCCTCAAGTACATAGTAGCCCTCCCGGATGGCCTCGATGCGATAGTATCCGTTGTCACCGACAGTGTTGGCGAAGTAGCGATCTTATGTGCCGGAGTCCAAAAATACCGTTCCACCGTCGACGGGATCCCCGCTTTCGTCGACAACAAAGCCCTCGACCATCGCGAAGTCATTATCGTGGGTCGATGAATTTGTCGAGTTTTGGGAGTCGTTTTCGCTACCGGGCGAATCGCCGGGACCACCACAGGCGACACCGACAGTCGCGATGCACAATAAAAATGCGAATACGAGGAGTTCAATAGATTTGGGCATAGCAGATGGGGTCGGAAGTAAGGGGGGCAGGTGCGTTTGCCGGTTGGTAGTGGATTTCGGGTAACTCGTCTAATCGTCCGTGGTATGTTGTCAAACTTTGCTCCCCACCGGCCCAAGGCCGGATGGGGCCGCAGCTGTCACGTCGGTAGTGGGCGGTATGTTGTCAAATTGTGCTCCCCACCGGCCCAAGGCCGCTGACTATTAGTCAAAAGTTGCCCCAAAGGGGGAATTAGGGAGAGAGCGGGCTGTTTCTGTGGCAAACTACAACGTCATCATTGAGCCACAGAGGTACGTCGTGAGCGTTAAAACAACTGCAACAGCTGATGCCTGTGCATGGGCACAAAACGAGTTCGGACACGCTGCGCTTGGTCATAAGGCGCGCACCAATCGAGCGGTGGCAATGGCCGGGTCGATCCGGGATCGGCCCAGCGGGCTTGTCACCCATATGTTTACAGGTAAAGCCGAACGGGATGGCGCGTACGGAGCGCTGGAAAATCCTGCGTTTAAGGCTTCCGGGCTGATCGAGGCGTCGACGATTGCAGCTGTGCGTCGGGCCAGGGATGCCGAGAAGGTCTTTATCCCGATTGACCCCACCAGTTTGACCCTTCCGAGCTCTCCGGCCGATGACCTCAGTGAAATTGGCAACAAAAAAAGCCGCTCAAAAGGAGTGCATCTGTATAATTCGGCAATCATTGGAGAGGACGGTCAGGTTCTGGGCGTCGGCCACCAGGTGTACTATCGGCGCACCCGTCGAAAACGAAGACTTCGACGCGAACAGCGGCGTCAACAGCCCTTTAACGAAAAGGAGTCGCGCTTCTGGTTGACCTGCATCAGGCGCAACGAAGAAGCATTTCGCATAGAACAGGTTGACACTCAGCGATGCTACTTACTTGACCGGGGAGCCGACTTTCGTCAGATGCTCACCTACGGCGCAACTTCAGAGCATGAAGTGATTATTCGGTCCAGTTGGAACCGACGTCTTCAGTCCAATGGGACGGGACAAAAAGAGAGAAGATATCTGCGCAGTGAACTATCCGAGGCCGTCCCGTTGGGCTGTTATATGCTCTATGTGAGTGCAGGCAAACATCGCACGGCACGGTGGGCATGGATGGAAGTACGAGCCCAGCCGGTTACGTTTCGTCTTGAAGATAGACGAAATCGCACCGTTTCAATGGCATCTGGCATCGCTTTGGGCGGTGTACACCCGTGAAATCAGTGCCGTGCCATCCGGTGAGAAGCCGCTTGAGTGGCGGCTGATAACGAATCGTGAAGTCACGAGTCTTGGCGACGCTGTACAGGTCATCGACAACTACACAATGCGGTGGCGCATCGAAGAGATGCACCGCTGCTGGAAGACCGTATGCGGAATCGAAGAGACCCGACTTCGAACACTTCAGGCAATCATCAAACTGGCGGTGTTTATGGCATCCGTAGCCGCAAGAATTGAACGTATCAAAACCGTCTCACGCGCCGAGCCCGAAGCGCCTGCCCGCCGCCTGTTCAGTCACGCCGAGATCCAGGCAATCGAAGTGCTGCACTCTAACGACACAGCAGAAAAAAAGTCCCGGCAAGAGCTGACAACACAAGAGGCCGTCGAGCGACTGGCTCGACTGGGAGGATATACCGGGTCGCAAAATGGTCCCCCCGGAGCCGAGACAATTGGTCGTGGGATGCTCATCGTACAAACCGCAGTAGAAGTACTTACCAAAATGGGTTGGACTTACGATTTACCCCCGCCTCCTGAAGAAACTGACTAATAGTCAGGGCCCAAGGCCGGATGGGGCCGCAGCTGTCACGTCGGGAATGGGGGTAGGTCAAGTCTCAGATGTTGTGTAAATCGCCTTCCATCGGTTTCGACTCATTTATTCATCCAGCCTGAACCGGGACAAATTCGTCGCGGTCAGGATTTTGTTTCCAGTCCTCATATTCGGTCATATCGAAGTAGCGTCGGCTACACATCCAGTCCTCATGCTGTTCGATGAGATAGGCTCCCAGCAGACGCCAGGCCGACCGCTCATTCGGAAAGATCCGGATAACGCGTTCACGGCGCCGTATC
>LFFM01000065.1_pt1 | contig 57364 bp, 66 predicted proteins | sample 643131 | NCBI WGS metagenome assembly LFFM01 (sample SAMN03777445, study PRJNA286221) | soda lake metagenome | biome: soda lake; feature: Kulunda steppe; material: water; isolation source: sample Tc-Br brine of Tanatar trona crystallizer | place: Russia: Kulunda steppe | collected 2011-07 | reverse complement strand
CGGGCGCCCGTCTCGAGGGCGTCGAGGGGGGCGATGCTCCCGTCGGTCTTGACCGTCACGATCGGGTCGGTCTGGCCGCCGGACTGTTCGGGATTCATATCGTACGTCGCCGCGGTGACGCCCTCGACCTCCAAAAGCGATCCCTTCAGTACGTTCATGAAGGTGTGATCCTCGCCCTGGATCTCGATCGAAAGCTCCGTCTCGAGGTTCTCGATGACGCGTAGGTCCATTGGCGGACCGTACGGGGATCGGGCGTATGAGCGTTACGGAGTGTTCAGGCCCGGACGAACATCGGAACACGGTCCGGATACGTTTTTGTTCGGGGGGGTACACGGGGGAGGTATGGAGCTCGACCTTTCCGGAAAGACGGCAGTCGTGACGGGCGGATCGAGGGGAATCGGACGGGCGATCACGCTCGGATTCGCCGAGGCGGGGGCGAACGCCGTCCCCCTCTCGCGGACGGAGTCGGACGTCGAGGCGGTCGTCGAGGGCGTCCGCGAGCGCGGCGTCGAGAGCCGCGTCGAGACGCTCGACGTCGCCGACACGGAGGCCGTCGAGGCGTGTTTCGACCGGATCGACGACGATCTCGGCATCGATATCGTCGTCAACAACGCCGGCATCAACCCCGGTTCCGCTCTCGGACGACCGAGTTCGGTCGAGGACGAGGGGTTCGATCTGGTGACCGACGTCAACCTCGGCGGCGCGTTCGCCTGCGCCCGGGCGGCGGGGCCGACGCTTTCGGAGAACGGCGGCACGCTGATCAACGTCGCAAGCGTGGGGGGGCTCGTCGGCCTCCCGCGACAGCACCCCTACGTCGCCTCGAAACACGGGATCGTCGGATTGACGAAGAGTCTCGCGCTCGATTGGGCGCCGGACGTCCGTGTCAACTGTCTGGCGCCCGGCTACGTCGCGACCGACCTCACGTCCGATCTACAGGACAACGAGAAACTCCGCGAGTCGATCAAGGAACGGACCCCGCTGGACCGGTTCGCCGAACCCGAGGAGATCGCCGGACCGGCGGTGTTTCTCGCGAGCGAACTCGCCTCCTACGCGACCGGCGAGACGTTCGCGGTCGACGGCGGCTGGACGGCGCGGTGATCGGTAACGCACCTCCCTTTCTGGGGCAGCCGGTTTAGTAAAGAGTTTTGCGCCCCCGGCGCCGAAAGGCGGACATGACCACGTTCGAGTACGACGTCGCCATCGTCGGCGCCGGGACGGCCGGCTGTTACGCCGGGGCGGCCATCGAAAACGCCGGGTACGACGTCGTCATCGTCGAGCGGAAAGAGGAGTCCGAGGCCGGACACATCGCCTGTGGCGACGCGCTGAAGGGCGCCGACAAGTTCCCCGAGTCCATCCCGAAATCCCACATCGAGGACTCCTTCACCAACACCGAGGTCGATCACGGTCAGTTCGAGATCCCCCGGGAGGACGCCGTTCTCGACATCCCGGTTCCGGGGGAACTGGCCGTCATCGACCGCCTCGACTACGGGAAACGGATCATCGACGGCGCCGAACGGGCCGGCGCGACGTTCCATTACGACACCGTCGTTCAGGACGTCCTGCAGGACGACGACGGACGGGTGTACGGACTGAAAGCGACGAAGAAAGGCGAACCCAGACGCTACGAGGCGGAGATCGTTCTCGACGGCGCCGGGGCGCTCTCGATCCTCCAGGACAAGGCCGACTTCGAGGGAACGAACTTCGACACCAACGTTCGGTACTCGCAGTTCTCCTCGGCGTACCGGGAGGTGATCGAGGTCGACGAACCGGTCGAGTGGTCCGACGCCCTGGTGTTCAAACCGACCAAGCGATCGGCCGGCTATCTGTGGTATTTCCCGCGAACGCCGACGGAGATCAACGTCGGGTTGGGCTTTCAGATGAACGAGGAGCCGATGCAGCTCGTTACCGATCTCAGAGAGGACATCCGGCGGCGCCCGGAGCTCAAAAACGCCACCGTCAAGGACAAACTCGGCGCGGCGCTGCCGACCAGACGCCCCTACGACTCGGCGGTCGCGCCCGGCTACATGGCGATCGGCGACGCCGCGGCCCACGTCAACCCGATCAGCGGCGGCGGGATCGCCGGCGCCGCCTACGCCGGACAGTACGCCGGCGAGCAGGCCATAGAGGCGATCGAGACCGACGACGTGAGCGAGGAGACGCTGTGGCGGTACAACGAACGCGTCATGGAGCACTACGGCGGTCGGTACGCCGCCCTCGACATCTACAACATCTTCTCGACCGCCTACGATCTCGACGATCTCCTCGCGCTGCTGGCGGCGCTTCCCGCCGATAAGCTCTCCGATGCTCTGTATTCGGGGTCGGCGAACGTCGGCCTCGGGCTGAAGCTTCAGGTACTGATAAAGAGCTTCGGCCACTGGAGCACGCTGAAGAACCTCTACGACACGAAATCGCTCGCGGATCGGCTGTTGGACCACTACGAGACGTATCCCTCGACGCCCGAGGCGTTCCCGGAGTGGCAACGGACCCGGGACGGGATCATGGACGACATCTACGCCGAAACCGGGGCGGAGCCGAAGTACTGAACGATCTGTATAAAAGCTTGAAACCGCCTTTCGCTGCGATCAGTTCCCGACGTCCATCGCGCGCTCGACGACGCTTTCGTCGTACAGCTCCGCGAGATCGTCGTGTTGATCGGGTCTGTTCTCGTAGACGTCCTGGAAGAGCGCGATCGGCGTCTGAAGCGCCTGATAGGTCGCCTCGTCCCACATCCGATCGCGGCTGACGTCGACCTCGACGCCGTCTATAGAGACGGTCGCCGATCGGGTCATCGCGATCGCACCCTTTCCGGCCTCCTTTGCCGCCTCGAACTCCTCCATGGAGTCGACGATATCGTCGAGACTCGGGACGTAATCGAGGAGATCGAGTAGTTCGCCCTGAAGTTCCCCCTCGTCGAGTTCGAGGTCGTCGTTGCCGACGGAAAGGACGTAGCCGCTGTCGGTCGCCTCGAGCGAGACGCGGTCGCCGTCGTATCGCTCGACGCCGCCGTCGCTTTCGAGTTCGACCTCGCGGCCGTCGGCGTCGAAAAGCCAGTATCCGTCCTGCGGCGGGAGCGGGGACCGGTTCGCCTCGACGACCTGTCCGGGAGTCAGAGACCAGATACCGATCATCCCCTTCGCTCGGTTGTCCGCCATCCGCTCGTGGTACCCCTCGACGTCGCGGATGTCGTCGTACGGACCGTCGACCGCGATGAGGCCGTTGGCGCTGGCGCCCCGGGAGGTGTTGTGCCGGAGTTCGGGCCACGGCGGCAACCCGCCGGTCGGGGTGATCGCCCGCATGTCCTTGGTGTAATCGACCTCGCCGTCGACCAGAAGGAACATCCGCTGGAGGTTGTTCGTCGGTTTGCCCATCTCGTCGCGGAGCTTCGCCATCGCGAGTTCGGCGGCGCCGCTTTCGATGATCACCGACATCTTGAGGCTGCCCTCCTCTAAACCGTGTTCGTTCTCGATGATGGTGAAGAACTCGTCGGCCTTCTTCCAGTCGTCGATGTCGCCGACCTCAGGGATGACGAACCCATCGAGGTGTTCGACGGCGCCGTTGTCCGGGTCGGTGATCTCGAGCATCCGCTGAAACCCCTGATAGCGTGTCGAGGGGCTGTCGCGGTGCCAGACGACGCGGGGGTGGACCTCGCCCGGGAAGTCGGCGCCGTCCGCCGAGAGGACGTCGATGATGTTCTGTGCGCCCTCATCGCGCATGTTCGGCGCGGTGGCGTCCTCGTTGTCCGGCACCCAGACGTCCGGGGCCTTCATTCCCCGGAGCCCGACGGCGCCTTTTAGCATCTTCGCCGAATCCTCCTCGCCCTCGACGGCGGTCGGGGTGGTGAAGAAGGTCCGGACGAACTTTCGGTCGTGGGTTCGCTTGTCGATCTCAGTCATATCGGTCGTCCGTGTACACTCCCCGGTGATTCTTAAAACTGCGCGAAACACAACTCGAGGACGCGAGCGGATGTCCCCTTCGAGGACGTTTCGATCACAGCGCCCGAATCCGTCGCCTCGATTTATATGTCTCGGTCCACAATTGGTGGTATGGACTCCGTAGACACCGAACAAGGTGGCGCGCCATCCCGACTCGGGCGGGTGTTGCTCGGACTCGGACTCGCGATGCAAGCCTCGGAGGACTTCCGCGATATGGAGGACACCGTCGAGTACGCCGAGTCCGCGGGCGTCCCGATGCCCGACGTCATGGCCCCACTCGCCTCGGGGATGATGTTCGTCGCCGGGATCGGGATCGCCCTCTGGCGGCTGCCGCGGCTCTCGACTGGCGCCGCCGTGACGTTTTTGACCGTCGTCACGGCGACGATGCACGACTTCTGGAACGCCGACGAGGGCGACCGGTCGGGCGAGCGCCTCGCCTTTTTCGGGAACCTCGCGATGATCGGCGGGGCGATCGTCTTTCTCAGAGAAGCCTACAGATGAACGTCTACCGGCAGTTCTTTTAGGAGCCGAACCGGATCGAAGCGTATGGTAGCGCTCGGACTGGTGGTCGCACAGTTCAACAAACAGCGGCCGATCACCCGCGAGATGGAATCCAGCGCCCGCGAGGCGGCGGCGGCGGCCGACGCCGAAATCGTCGAGACGATCGAGGTGCCGGGATCGTACGACGCGCCGCTTGCGGCCGACCGACTCGCACGGCGCGAGGACATCGACGCCGTCGTCGTCCTCGGTGCGATCGTCACGGGCGATACGGATCACGATCGGGTGATCGCCGACGCGGCCGCCCAGGGGCTGACGGACGTCTCTTTGCGACGCGATACGCCGGTTTCGCTCGGTATCACCGGGCCGGGGATGAGCCAGGCCGAGGCCGAAGAGCGGATCGAATACGGCGCCAGCGCCGTCCGAAGCGCTATTTCTCTCGCGGAGGAACTCGAAGAACAATGACAATGGAATTCACAGACCGTGTCGGGCGGGTCGAACCGAGCGCGACGCTCGCGATCAGCAACGCAGCGTCGAAACTAGAGGCCGACGGGATCGACGTCGTCGATCTCTCCGTCGGGGAGCCGGACTTCCCGACGCCGGAGAACGTCGTCGAAGCGGGGAAAGCGGCCCTCGACGCCGGGAAAACCGGGTATACGCCGTCGAACGGGATCCCCGAACTGAAAAAGGCGATCGTCGACAAACTCGACGCCGACGGGCTCGAACACACCACTGACGAGATCATCGTCACGCCGGGGGCGAAACAGGCGCTCTACGAGACGTTTCAGACGCTCGTCGACGACGGCGACGAGGTCGTCCTTTTGGACCCGGCGTGGGTCAGCTACGAGGCGATGACGAAGCTCGCCGGCGGCGAGCTCTCTCGGGTCGATCTCTCCGGATCCGACTTCCGGCTCGAGCCGGCGCTGGAGGAACTCGGGGAGACCGTCTCGTCCGAGACGGAGCTTCTGGTCATCAACTCGCCGTCGAACCCCTCCGGGGCCGTCTTCTCCGACGCGGCACTCGAGGGCGTCCGCGATCTGGCCGTCGATCACGACCTGGCGGTCATCTCCGACGAGATCTACGACGCGATCACCTACGACACCGATCAGACATCGCTCGGCTCCCTCGAGGGGATGGGCGATCGGACGGTCACGATCAACGGGTTCTCGAAGGCCTACTCGATGACCGGCTGGCGGCTCGGCTATCTCGCCGCCCCCGAGGCGCTCGTCGAGCAGGCCGGGAAGCTCCACTCGCACTCGGTGTCGTGTGCGGCGAACTTCGTCCAGCACGCCGGCGTCGAAGCGCTCGAAGACACCGACGAGGCGGTCACCGAAATGCGGGACGCCTTCGAGGAGCGTCGGGACATGCTGGTCGATCTCTTCGCCGAGCACGGCATCGACGTTCCCGTTCCCGACGGTGCCTTCTACATGATGCTCCCCGTCGAGGGCGACGACACCGAATGGTGTGAGGGCGCCATCGAGGAGGCCCACGTCGCCACGGTCCCGGGCAGCGCATTCGGAACGCCCGGCTACGCGCGGCTGTCGTATGCGGCCAGCGAAGAGCGGCTTCGCGAGGGCGTCGATCGGCTCGCGGACGGCGGCTATCTCTAGCCCGATCGGTTGGGGGCCGAATCGAGCGCAACCTGACTCCGGGACGGGAGATCCGCCACTGGGCTAGGTTTACATGAACCGTTGCACAACTCTCGAACATGTCTGGTAAAGATACGCGACCGAGAACGCGCAGTACCCGGCGGCAGGTCCTCGCCGCCATGGGTGGCGTGGGTTCGACCGCGTTGGCCGGCTGCGCTGGGATATTCGACGACGATGCCGATCCGGACGCGAACGATTTCACCGCGTCGCTCGGTGCCGAACCGGACGACTTCGATCCGACGGTCATCGGCGACGCGACGTCGAACTCGGCGGTCGGAACGTTGTGTTACGAGACGCTGATCGATCACGATTTCGATCTCGACGAGTTCGAGCCGGCGCTGGCGGTCGAGTGGGAACTCCTCGAGGAGGAGCCGACGACCTGGCGGTTCGAACTCCGTGGCGGCGTCGAGTACCACCACGGCGAGGAGTTCGTCGCCGAGGACGTGGCGTTCTCGATCGAGCGCATGCGCGGCACGGTCAACGCGGCGACGGTCGCAGCCATCGAGGAAGTCGACGTCGTCGACGATCTCGAAATCGAGATCCGATGGGCCGGTCCGTACGCACCCGCTCTCACGGACGTCAGCGGGATCCCGATCGTTCCGCACGGTCACGATGGCATCGGCGAAGCGCCCGCCGAGGACGATCACCCCTTCGAGGAGGAAAGCATCGGAACCGGTCCGTGGGTGCTGGAATCCTACGAACCCGAAGACCGCGTCGAGTTGTCCCCGTTCGACGGCTACTGGCACGACGAGGGGAACCCCTGGGACAGCGTCACGTTCCAGATCATCCCCGAGCAGGTCTCCCAGGAGGAGGCGATGCGGGCGGGCGAGCTAGATATGATCGACAACCCCGCCCCGTTCGATCTCGAACAGTGGGACGGAGAGGACGCCGAACCCCTCGTCGGCGACGCGGTCGGGTTCGATTTCGTGACGTTTCCCGTGGGTGTCGAACCGTACAACAACGAGAAGTTCCGGCGCGGCATGACGAAGCTCATTCCGCGCGACGAGATCGTCGAGGCGATCTTCGGCGGGAACGCGACCCCGCTGGCCGGGCCGATCAGCCCGGGACTCGGGGCGTACTGGGACGAAGAACACGAACGGGAACTGGCCGACGAGTTCGTCGGCGAGGACCCCGAGGAGGGGGTTCGGTTGATGCAAGAAGCCCTCGAAGAGGAGGGATTCGACGACGACGATCTGCCGATCGAAGTGGAGTTCATCACGAACGTCAACCGAACTCGCGAGCGCTGGATGGAGGAGATCCAGGCGACGATGGACGATCTGGAGTTCATCGACGCCGATCTCGACGTCCAGGACTTCGACGCATTGGTGGACTTCCTTTTGAACCCCGAGGGGGCGGCCCGGAGCGTCGACGTCGTGGGGATCGGCTGGACCGGCGGCTCCGATCCCGACGGACACGTCGAGTCCCTGCTACACTCCGACTTCCACGTTCCCGACGGGTTCAACTGGAACCTCTATGAGAACGGGGAAGTCGACGAGTTGATCGAGGCCGGCCAGACGACGGTCGATATCGACGAGCGTGTGCAGGTGTATCGAGAGCTACAGAGGGTTCTCGCCGAGGACGTTCCCGCGGCCTATATGTGGACGGGGGACCAGATCGACGTCGTGGACACGAGCCGCGTCGAGGGGTGGGAGCCGTATCCGAACTCGAATTTCCGATACTGGGCGCTGTACCGGCCGAGCGTCGGCGTCATCGCCCGTTCGACGTGACGGAACGTCCCGGGGTTCTATACACTACATGGGCCTCCACCGATTTATCCTGAAACGGTTGCTCGCGACCGTCCCGATACTGATCGGTGTCACGGTCATCACGTTCGGGATGGTCCAGATCATCCCCGGCGATCCGGTCGATCTGATCACGATGTTTCAGGACGTCGATGCGGAGACCGAGCGAGCCCTCCGCGAGCAGTACGGGCTCGACCGCCCCGTCTATATTCAGTATCTCGAGTGGCTGGCGGGGGCCGTCCAAATGGAGTTCGGGACCTCGATCATGACCGATCGGCCGGTCTCCGCGGAGATCACGGACCGGCTCCCGTACACCCTGCTGATGGGATCGATGGCGTTCGGAATCACGCTCGTCACCGCGATCCCGGCCGGCGTGATCGCGGCCTACTACCGGAACACGGCGATCGACCAGGCGAGCCGCGTTTTGGCGCTCGTCGGCGTCGCACTCCCGAACTTCTGGCTCGGACTACTCTTGATCTTGGTGTTCGCCAGTTGGCTCGGGATGTTCCCCGTGCTTCCGCCGACCGAACACGGTCTGTTGAGCCTGCAGATGATCGTCTACACGCTGTTGCCGGCGATCACGATCGGAACCGGCGCGACGGCGCTTTTGATGCGGCTGATGCGAGCTTCGATGGTCGAGGAACTCGACAAGGGGTACGTGAAGATGGCCCGCGCCAAGGGGCTCTCCGAGCGAACGATCGTCCGCAAACACGTCCTGCGGAACTCGCTGACCTCGGTGGTGACGGTCGCGGCACTCCAGATCGCGTTCATCGTCAGCGGGGCCGTCGTCGTCGAGATCGTCTTCTCGTACCCGGGGATCGGCCGACTGCTGGTCGATCGGGCCGGGCGACAGGACTTCCCGGTCATCCAGGCGCTCGTGTTGCTGATCGGCGTCGCGATCGTCCTGGCGAACCTCGTCGCCGATATCGTCTACGCCTACCTCGATCCGCGCATCCGATACTGACAATGTCGAAAGAAAAAGACCCCAACACCGACCGTGGCCGCATTCGCATCGAGGGGTTCGACGCCGAGCGCGTCGAAACGCGCGAGCCGATCTCCGATTGGGAACCGGGACTCGAATCGATGACGGGGCGGGGCCGGCTGTCGATCGCCTGGATGCGGTTCAAACGCAACCGGCTCGCGGTGTTCGGCGCCGCGCTCATCGGCTTTATGATCTTTCTCGCCGTTTTCGCCCGCCCGATCCGACTCCCCGCGGAGCTTTCGTTGTGGGTTCTCGGAACGATCGACCTCCCCGGCTTTCTCGCCCGGCAGACGATCCAGCCGTTTTCGCTCACGCCCCACGACCCGACGGCCCGCGACACCCTCACGGGTCACACGCCACCGTCGCTGGAACACCCCTTCGGGACCGACTGGGCCGGGCGAGACGTCCTCTCACGGGTTCTGTACGGCGGTCGGTGGAGCCTCTCGATCGGCTTTATCGCCGTCGGGATGGCGCTGCTCGTGGGCGTTCCCCTCGGCGCGGTCGCCGGCTACTTCGGTGGCTGGGTCGACGAGATCATCATGCGTCTCGTCGATATGTTATACGCGTTCCCGTTTATCGTCCTCGCCATCGCGATCATCGCCGTCCTCGGGCGCGGATACTGGCAGATGATCGCCGCGCTCGTCGTCGTCGGCTGGCTCGCCTACGCCCGCATCATACGCGGAGAGATACTGAGTATCAAGGAAAACGAGTACGTCCTCGCGGCGAAGGCGCTCGGGGCGACCGATCGCTCGATCATCTTCAGACACATCGTGCCGAACGCGATGGCGCCGGTGATCGTACAGGCGACGCTGAGCATCGGTACGGTGGTGCTCACCGCGGCGGCGCTCGGGTTCATCGGCCTCGGTCTCTCCCCGGCCAGCGCCGAGTGGGGCGTGATGTTGAACGTCGAACAGGACGGCATGGCCCGTGGCACCTGGTGGGGCGGGCTGTTCCCCGGACTGGCGATCTTCCTGTTCGTGATGGCGATCAACCTCGTCGGCGACGGCGTTCGTGACGCGTTCGATCCCCAGGGTGACCGGACGGGGACCGGGGGTGAGCTGAGATAGATGGCGATGCTGGAAGTCGAAAATTTGAACGTTCGTTTCTACACGGAGGAGGGCGTCGTGAAAGCGACCAACGACGTCTCCTACGAGATCGAGAGCGGGGAGTGTTTCGGCATCGTCGGCGAGAGCGGCGCCGGCAAGAGCGTCACGAGCCTCGCGTTGATGCGGCTGATCGACGACCCCGGCGTGATCGAGAGCGGCGAGATCAGGTTCAAGGGTCGAAACCTGCTGGAGCTCGATCACGAGGAGATGCGCCGGATCCGCGGCAACGAGATCGCCATCGTCTTCCAGGACGCACAGACGGCGCTGAACCCCGCCTACACGGTCGGTTCCCAGATCGCCGAGGCGGTCCAGTTACATCTCGGGAGGGACGACAAAGCGGCCAGAGACCGCAGTATCGAGCTTCTCGACTCAGTCGGGATCCCCGACGCGGCCGAACGGTACTCCGATTACCCCCACGAGTTCTCCGGCGGGATGCAACAGCGGGCGGTGATCGCGATGGCGCTGTCCTGCGACCCGGATCTGCTCGTCGCCGACGAGCCGACGACCGCGCTGGACGTCACAATCGAGGCCCAGATCCTCGAGCTCCTCGAAGAGATCTCCCGGGAACGCGATACTGCCGTCCAGCTCATCACGCACGATCTGGGCGTCATCGCGGAGTTTTGCGACCGCGTGATGGTGCTGTACGCCGGGCATCCGGTCGAGGTGGGTCCGGTCGAAGAGCTATATTACGAGCCGAAGCATCCCTACACGGTCGGGTTGATGAGCTCGATCCCGCGGATCGGCGACGGCCGCGAACGGCTCGACACGATCCCCGGGCGGATGCCGGATCTCATCGAGATGCCGCCCGGCTGTAACTTCCATCCCCGCTGTCCCTACGCTGAAGAGGCGTGTGCCCGGATCGAGCCCCGGCTGGTCGACGCCGAAACGGGGGCCGAGGCGGACGTCTCGGAGCACGCCCGTCAGGCCGCCGCCTGTCTCGCGTACACCGGCGAACTGGACGGCGAACTCGACTACGAGGTACGGGTGCGGGAAACGGCCGATACGATCGCCTCGGAGGACACGGCGGATTCCGAGGGCGATCGATCCACCTCGGACGGCGAGGACGGAGGACAGAGCCGATGAGTGAACAGCCGCTATTGCGGGTCGAAAACCTCGAGAAGTACTACGAGTCCGACAGCGGTTTCCTCGATCGACTGTTCGGCTTTCGCAAGCGGGTGCAGGCGGTCGATGGCGTCTCCTTCGAGATCCGGGAAGGCGAGACGCTTGGGCTCGTCGGCGAATCGGGCTGTGGAAAGAGCACGGTCGGACGGACGCTGTTGCGTCTCGAGGAACCGACCGATGGCACGGTCCATTATAAGGGCCAGGACATAAGCGAGCTGTCCCGCTCGGAGCTGCGCGAACTGCGTCGGGACGTCCAGATCATCTTTCAGGACCCCCAAGCGAGCCTCGATCCACGGTTTACGGTCAACGACATCATCGGTGAGGCGCTGGACATCCACGGGCTTTCGGCGGGCGAAACCAGAGACCAGCGCATCAAGGGGCTGCTCGAACGCGTGGGGTTGAGCGCGAGCCACGCCAACCGCTATCCGCACGAGTTCTCCGGGGGACAGCTCCAGCGGATCGTCATCGCCCGAGCGCTCGCGGTCGAGCCCGAGTTCATCGTCTGTGACGAACCCGTCTCGGCGCTCGACGTGAGCGTCCAGGCGAAGATACTCAATCTGCTCGACGACCTGCAGGACGAGTACGGCATCTCGTATCTGTTCATCGCCCACGACTTTTCCGTCGTCGAGCACATCTCCGATCGGATCGCCGTCATGTACCTGGGGGAGTTCGTCGAGATCGGGAGTACGGAGGAGCTGTTCCGGCCACCACAGCATCCGTACACGGAGGCGCTGCTCTCGGCGATACCGGAACCCGATCCGGACTGGGCGGCCGAGCGGATCGTTCTCGAGGGGACCGTTCCGTCGCCGATCGACCCCCCCTCGGGATGTAAATTTCACACGCGCTGTCCGCGCGTAATCCCGCCGGAGAAGTACGATTTCGGACAGGACGAGTGGCGAGCGGTGCTGGCGCTCCTTCAACGGATCGAGGACGGGCGGATCGCCCTCGAGGAACTCCGCGAACAGTACGACAGACCGGTGACCGAGGCGATCAGAGAACAGTACGACGTCCCGACGTCGCTGTCCGATCAGCGCGGGGAGGCGGTACTGTCGGACGCGCTGGACTCGGTAGCGGGCGGGGACCTCGAACGCGCACGGGAACGGATCGACGGTGAGTTCGTGACGCCGTGTCGGGTTCACGATCCCGAACTGCGATCCATCGACCACGGCGAAACCGCCTGTCATCTCTACGATCCCCGGTATTGGGACGGGGCCGTCGACGATACGGGGAGATAGGCGTCGAGTGACGATCTCGGCCGGTGACCCCTCCCGTCGACATCCTTTTTGAGGACTGTCGCCTATCTCGGGCGATGCGTCGACTCTACGAATCGCGGGCGCTCCACCGGGACGACGACGACCCGTTCAAGCCCAACGAGCGCGACGAACGGACGAAACCCCGCGCCAGCCGGACGCTTCCCGCGACCGCGCTCAGCAGACTGCTGGTGCCCGAACGGCTCCGCTACCGTGCCGTTTCGCTGTCGGTGTCGGTCCCGAGATCGGTCTACGCCGAGGGAGAGCGCGTTCCGATCGCGATCACGATGCGCAACGCCGCCCCGTTTCCGATAACGCTCGAGACGCGGTCACCGATCCGGTGGACCTGGCACGTCGACGGCCACACCGAAGCCTCCCACGTCTGGGAAGACCCCGACTCCGGAGGGCGCGAACTCCAGTTCGGTCGCGGCGAGCGAAAGCGGTTTCGACGCACCTGGGAACAACTGTTCCGCGTCACCGAGACCGAATGGGAGGAAGCGACGCCGGGCGAGTACGTCATCGGCGCGTCGATCAACGTCGCCGATCCGACCGGTCGCGGCGTCTCCGATCGGACGACTGTTCGGATCGAGTGATCAGTAGTACCGCTCGGTTGCGAGCGTCGCGACCCGCTCGATCGTCCCGGCCAGTTCGTCGTCTTCGATCAGTCGATACCGGGGGGAGCGACCGTCCGAGTTCAGCTTTTCGATCATCTCAAAGCGCCCCAACGGCTCCATCGCCTCGACGACCGGGGATCGATCGATCCCCGCTCCGTTGGCGATCTGCCGCGTCGTCAGCGGCTCGTCGGCGTACAGAAGGACCGCCAGAACCCGCGCTCGGACGCGGTTGGCGAACAGTTTGACGAGCCCGTTTTTGTCCACGAGTTCGGTCACGTCGTCGATCGGCTCCCCTTCGATTGTCATACGCTCCGTTCGTCGCGGCCGACAAAGAAACCCCCGTCGGTGACTGCGTTTCGAGAGAGCCGTGGCTATCCGTTCGCCACATCGAAAGAACGCCGCAATTCGGGGCCGATCAGTCCTCGAGCGCGTCGGCGATCCGCTCGATCTCGCGGCGGATGTCGTGGAGTTCGTCGCGAACTTTCCGGACTTCCCGGACGACCTCCTCGTTGTCGCTTCCCTCCTCGCGACCGCCGCCCATCTCGCCGGGCGGACCGCCACCCATGCCGGGGGGGCCGCCGCCCATGCCGCCGGGACCGCCGCCACCGCCCATCATGCCGCCCATCATCTGAGCGAACGGGCTGCCGCCCATGCCGCCGGGACCGCCGCCACCGCCCATCATCTCCTGCATCTTCTCCTCGCGGCTCATCTCTTCGCCGTCCTCGCCCTCGCCTTCCTCGGTCCGCTGTTGTCTGATCTCCTCGACTCGCTCTCGGAACGATTTCTCCTCGCCGCCGTCGTCCGTTTCGGATTCTTCTTCGTCCGTCATGCACCCTCCTTTCGGCTCCCAACAAAAAAGTCCACAGGTTCCGCATCCGGGATCACCCGAACGACCCGAGGCTGGACTGCAGTTCCCGAGACGGGCTCTCGGATCGGAGTTCGTATCCCACGAGCGAACGCATATCGACGGCGTAGACGTCCCCGTTCCGCTCAATGAGGAGGATACGGCCCTTCGTACCTAGGACGGATCCGGAGGCGATCGTCTCGGTGACCGGCGCGGAGTCCAGATCGAAGCCGTACTCGAACTCGTAGGTCATCTCGACGTCGAACCGCGAGAGCAGTCGATCCCACGACGCCTCCGTCACCGGCCGTCCCATCCCCTCGATCTTCTCCGGAACGCGGACCCTGTCGGGGATCGGCGTGGATCGGGCGATCTCGGCCTCGATCTCTCGGGCGATCCGCCCGTTCTCGACGCGGCGGAGGATCGCCCCCCGGTCGGCCCCCTGCTGGCGGAGCCGGACCGTCGGGTCCGACCGCCGGGTGACGCCCACCTTGAACGTCGAGGGGGCGAACGCGGCCAGATAGATCGCGTGCTCCTGGTGGCAGTCCATCTCGGCTTTGAGACAGGTCCCGGTGCATCGGGCGCAGATCCACGTCGAATCGTGGTGTTCACAGTGTGGGGCATCCGGCCGGTCACAGGGGATGTGTTCGGTCCCGTCGGTGGCGCCGGCACACCACCGATCGCCGAGCGCGTACTCCAGATCACGCCCGGTCAAGAGCGGTTCGCGTTCGACGACACCGTCGCGTGCGAGAAAGAGCGCCGCTGGCTGTGGCCCCTCCGCCGCCGTATCGTACCCGACGATCTGCACGCCCGAAAGTAGTCGGTCGGTCAGTATAGGGGTTTCCTCATCGAGTGGCCGGATTCCGACGAAACGGGACGAAAAACGGCAGTTCCGGCACAACTGTTTACTGTTCGGTCACCAATAGACGGTATGCTCGAGACGGCGCTGGAGGTGACAGTCGGGGACGATGTCTCCTTTTCGTTTACCGTCACCAACGCCGGCGATACGCCCATCGAACTCACGTTCCGGGACGCCTGCAGGGCAGACTTCGTGGTGTACGACGACGGCGAGCGATGGCGCTACAGCGACGGGAAATCCTTCGCACAGACGATCTCGACGGCGGAGTTCCAGCCCGGGGAGATGGCGACGTTCGAGGCCGGTTGGCCGGATCCGTCACCGGGAGAGTACAGCGCCGAAGCGATACTCCGAGTCATCGAGGAGAACCCGACCGCACGGACCCCCTTTTCGGTGTGAGTCCGGCTCACCGACCGATCGAAAACCCCTAACGCGCGGCGGTGAACGGGCGAGCATGGAAGAGAAAGCCGAGGTCGCCGTCCTCCGGCTCGGGCACCGTCCCGGCCGGGACAACCGGATGACGACCCACGTCGGCCTGACGGCCCGCGCGCTCGGTGCCGATCGGGTCGTCATCGCCGGGGGCGCCTCCGACTCGAAGGCGACGATAGAGGGAGTCACGGAGCGGTTCGGTGGCCCCTTCGAGGTCGAGTTGACGGAGAGCCACGGCCGATTGATCCGCGAGTGGCCCGGAGTCGTCGTCCATCTGACGATGTACGGGCTCCCGGTGCAGGACGTCGAGGAGGACATCAGAGCCGACCACCGGTCCGAGCCGGTCTTGGTCGTCGTCGGGGCCGAGAAGGTCCCGTTCGACGTCTACGAGCGGGCCGACTACAACGTCGGCGTGACGAACCAGCCCCACTCCGAGGTCGCCGGCCTGGCCGTCTTCCTCGATCGGCTCTTCGAAGGGGCGGAGCTGGATCGCGAGTGGACCGGGGCGACACATCAGGTCGTCCCGAAGGCGACCGGAAAGAAGGTCGAGCCGACCGACGAGGACTGACCGCGAGACGCCACGATGAGTCCGCCCTCGAACCGCACGATCGGAACGATCTGGACATACCGCCTCGTCGTTTCGGTGTCGCTGCTCTGGTTTATGGTCCAGTTCCTTCGGTACGTCTTCCCGCCGCTTTTCGGGACGTTTCAGTCCGCCTACGGGGTCTCGAACACACAGACTGGGATCCTCTTTACGCTCCTGATGCTCGCCTACGCGGCGGTCCAGTTCCCCTCGGGAGTGCTCGGCGATCGGGTAGGGCTGCCGACGGTGATCTTCGCCGGTGCGATCGTCTTCACCGGCGCCGCGCTGTTGGCCGCCACGAGCCCGTCGTTTCTCGTCCTCGTGCTCGCGGCAGTGTTGATCGGGGTCGGGACGGGGCCACACAAGACGGTCGCGATCCCGCTTTTGGCACGCCGCTACGCCGACCATCCGGGACGGGTGCTCGGTGTTATGGATACTGTCGGACAGTTCGGCGGGATGGTCGCCCCGCTCGTCGTCGTCGCTCTGGCAGGGGTTTTCGTCTGGCAGAGCGTCTTTCTCTTCGGCGCCGCGGTCAGCGCAGTCCTCGCGATCTCGTTTTACTGGGTGGTCAGGAACGACTCGACGGTCGGGTCGATCGGTCGAGCGACCGATCGGGCGACCGAAGCCGAAGGCGGCGAGCCCTCGTATCGATCCGTGTTCTCGGAGCGGCCGTTTCTCGTGTTCGTCGCCGTGACGATCTGTTTCACCTTCTCGTGGAACGGCGTCGCCTCGTTTCTCCCGCTGTATCTGACCGCCGAGAAGGGCGTCTCGACGGGCGTGGCGGGCGTTCTATACAGTCTGCTCTTCGCGATGACGGTCAGCCAGACGATCACGGGCGAGATCGGCGATAGGGCCGGGAAGCTCACCGTCGCGGCCGCGCTTTTCGGGACGATGGCCGTCGGACTCGGGCTGTTGCTTTTCGGCGGCTCGATCGTCACGCTCGTCATCGGGACGGTCGTCGTCGGGATCGGGTTTCACGGTTTCCGACCGGTCAGGGACGCGTATCTGATGGAGATCATTCCGGACGGTGTCGGGGGCGGAACGCTCGGTGGGGTCCGGACGCTCATGACCGGGGTGGGCGCGCTATCACCGGCGATGGTCGGCGCCCTCTCCGATACGACCGGGTTCGTTCCGGCGTTCGGCGTCATCGGTTGCGTGGTCGTTCTCGGAGGTCTGTTGACGCTGTCGCTCCGGTGAGCGATCGCCGTGGCGGTCGGATTTTCACGGGAAGTTTTTTGCTGCTCTTGTGAGTTCACCCCTATGAGATGGACCTACAGATAGGCGGAAACGCGGCACTCGTGACGGCGTCCTCGAAGGGGCTCGGCAAGGCATCGGCGAAGGCGCTCGCGAGAGAAGGCGTAAACGTCGTCATCAACGGTCGCGACGGGGACGCGCTCGAAGCGACACGCGAAGAGATCGAGGCGGTCGCGGAGGGTCGGGTTCTCGCCCAGCCGGGGGATATCACCGATCCCGACGATATCGAGGCGATCGTCGATCGGACGGTCGAGGCGTTCGGCGGTCTGGATCACCTCGTCACCAGCGCGGGCGGCCCGCCGTCGGGGCCGTTCCTCGAGACCGACGACGGGGACTGGCAGGAGGCATACGAGTTGCTCGTCATGAGCGTCGTCCGGCTGGCGCGGGCGGCCGAGCCGCATCTCCGGGCGGACGGCGGCGGGACGATCGTCAACATCACCTCCCGAAGCGTCAAGGAAGCGCTCGACGGCCTCGTGCTCTCGAATTCGGTACGGATGGGCGTTATCGGCCTCGAGAAGACGCTGGCCTCGGAGTTCGCGCCCGAGATCCGAACCAACGCCGTGTTGCCCGGTCCCCACGAGACCGAGCGGATCGAGAACCTCGTCCAGGCGGCCGTCGACCGCGGCGAGTACGGCTCCTACGAGGAGGGCCTCGACGAGTGGGCGAACAACCCCCTAGAGCGGATCGGAGACGCGATGGAGCTCGGCAACACGGTCGCCTTCCTCTGTTCGCCCGCGGGCGGGTTCATCAACGGCGAGACGGTCGTGATAGACGGCGGCGCGACGGGGGCGACTTTATGAAGCCCGTCCCGTTCGAGGAGGCCGAAACGTACGAACCCGAGGCCGGCTGGGGACGGGCCGCGCTGGCCGGCAGCGATCGGTTCAGCTTCGAGTGGTTCGAGAAACCCGCCGGCCACAGCTCGCCGATGCACGACCACGAAAACGAGCAGGTGTGTCTCTGTCTGGAGGGCGAACTCACCGTCGTCACCGAGGACGACGAGATCACGCTCGAGAAGTACGACTCCGTGCTGCTCGAGTCGTGGGAATCCCACCGCGTCGAGAACACCGGCGAGGAGCGTGCGGTCGGTCTCGACGTGTTCGCGCCGGGACGCTCGTTCGACTTTTGGACGGAGCGAAAGGAATGAGGGGTGTGTGAGAGCCGTGAAGTACCTCGCACGAACGATCGAGGGACGCCCGCTTCTCGGGGATGACGCGGGGTTCGTCCCCCTCTCGGCCGCCGATCCGGCCCTCGAGTCCGTCCGTGGGGCGCTCGGCTCAGCGGCGTCGGGGACGCTTCCGGAGGTCGGAGCGGCGACGGCCGAACGCGTCCCGGCCGAATCGATCGCCTTCGGGCCGCCGCTTTCGTCGTTCGGCAAGCTCTGGGGGATCGGCCTGAACTACGAGGAGCACGCGGGGGATCTCGACGAGGATCGCCCCGAAGAGCCGGCGAGCTTCATGAAACCCTCGAGCGCTCTGAGTGGACCCGGCGGTCCGATCCGGCTCCCGCCCCGATCGCGGAGCGAACGGGTCACGGCCGAAGCGGAGTTGGCGGTACTTGTCGGCCGTCGCTGTAAGAACGTCGAATCGGACGTCGAAGACGTCATCGCGGGCTATCTCCCGGTCATCGACATGACCGCCGAGGACGTCCTCCAGCGGAACCCGCGCTTTCTGACCCGCGCCAAGAGCTTCGATACGTTCCTCGTCGTCGGCCCGGCGATCGCGGTCCCCGAGGCGGGGTTCGAACTGTCCGAGCTGACCGTTCGGACGATCGTTAACGGGACGATCGTCGCCGACAACGAGATCCGGAACACGCTGTTTTCGCCGCGCGAGATCGTCTCGTTTCACTCGGACGTCGCGACGTTGGCTCCCGGAGATCTGTTCAGCACCGGCACCCCGGGCGCCGGCGTGATCGAGCCCGGCGATCGGGTCCGTGCGGAGGTCGAGTCGATCGGCAGCGTCGATGCTCCCGTCACGCGCTGACCGGGGAGCCGACCACGGCTACCTCCGGTCGCGGTCGTCCCGGAGTGGTAACGGTTTTTGTGTTCCGAGCGATAACAACCAGATATGAGCGGCGATCCGAACGAAGAGAAACTACAGGAACTCCGAGAGGAGAAGCTCGAACAGCTCAAAGAACAGCAGGGGGAGGGTAACTCCGAGGCCGCCGAGGCACAGCGTCAGCAGGCCGAAGCCCAAAAGAAGGCGGTCCTCAGACAGGCGCTGACGGACGGCGCCAGAAAGCGACTCAACACGGTCCAGATGTCGAAACCCGAGTTCGGCGAGCAGGTCGAACAGCAGATCGTCGCGCTCGCACAGAGCGGACGGCTGCAGGGGAAGATCGACGAGGACAAGATGAAAGAACTGCTTCAGGAGATGAAACCCGAATCGAAGAGCTTCGATATCCAGCGTCGGTAATGGAGTGCGGACTGCTGTTCAGCGCCGGCAAGGACTCCTCGCTTTCGGCGCTGCTGCTCGAGGAGTTCTACGACGTGACGCTCGTGACGGCGCATTTCGGGGTCACGGACGACTGGAAGCACGCCCGCGACGCGGCCGAGGCGCTCGGGTTTCCCTTCGTCGATATCGAGCTCGACGGGGCAGTCGCCGATGAGGCGGCCGAACGGATGTACGAGGACGGCTTCCCGAGGGCCGGCATCCAGCAGGCCCACGAGGCGGCGCTGGAGGTCGTGGCCGAAGAGTACGACGTGATCGCCGACGGAACGCGACGCGACGATCGGGTACCGACGATCTCCCGGGCCGTCGCGCAGAGCCTCGAGGACCGCCACGGCGTCGATTACGTCGCCCCGCTTTCGGGGTTCGGCCGAGGCGCGATCGATCGGCTCGTCGAGACGCATCTGACAGTCGAATCGGGGCCAAGCGAGACGGTCCAGAAGGGCGACTACGAGACCGAACTCCGCGAGCGGATCCGAACACGGTGGGGCGAAAAAGCGGTCGCGGAGATCTTCCCGGAGCACGAGCAGACCCGCGTCACCGGACGGGCCTAACGGGACACCGGGGGACGGCACACCTTTTTGTCTCGGCGTGGCCTATCGGCAGGCATGCAGTTCGTTATCGTCGGCTACGGCCGCGTCGGGGCTCGTACCGCTACCATCGTTTCGACGGAGGGTCACGACGTCACGATCGTCGATCACGACGCCGAGCGCGTCGGGTCCGCCCGGAGCGACGGCCACGACGTGGTCGAAGGGGAAGGCGAAGACGAAGGGGTGCTCAAGGAGGCCGGTATCGAGGGGGCCGACGCCATAGCGGCGTTGACGAGCGATCTGAACGCCAACTTCACCGCCTGTATGATCGGCAAGGGCCACGACTGTCGGACCGTTCTCCGGATCGACGAGGACTACCGCGAGGAGATCTACCACAAATACGCCGCCGACGTCGACGAGGTCGTCTATCCCGAACGGATGGGCGCCGCCGGGGCCAAAACGGCGCTGCTCGGCGGCGATCTGAACGTCCTCGGCGATCTGACCGAACATCTCACCGCGACGAGCCTCAAAGTGCCGGACGGTTCGCCCGTCATCGGGCGACGGGTGGTCGAACTCGATCTGCCCGCCGGCGCTCGGGTGTACGCCCACGGCCGAAGCCGGGAGCCGATGACGATCCCGATGCCGCGGACGGAACTGCGGGCGGGCGACCGACTCGCTCTCGTCGCCGAGCAAGCGTCGCTGGAAGACGTCAAGTCCGTCCTCCACGGGTGAGGTTCGGCCCCTCGACCGTCCCGTTTCGCACACCGACGGACGAATGCCGACATCAGCATCTTTTAGTGTTCATCATGGTCACAGTAGCGTATGTCAGCGGATCAGCCATCGCGTAGATCGTGTGGACGACCGTCCCCCGAACCGGCCGGCTCCGGGCCAAAGCGGCGACAGCTTTTGCGGTCGCTTGCGGGCGGGGCGGGCGTAGCCTCGATCGGCCTGTCGGGCTGTGTCCAGGACGCCGACGAAGCCGACGATCCGTCGGGCGACGACTCTTCGGATGACGACGAGTCGGCCGCGGAAGCTCTCGATACGGTCTCGGTGGGGGTTCTCGTCCCCGAAAGCGGTCCCTCGGGACCGCTCGGGCAGGCCCAGCGGCGGGGCGCCGAACTCGGCGTGCGGTTCGTCAACGAGAGCGACGAGTTCGAGTTCGAGATCGACCCGATCTACGAGGACACGCAGACGGATCCCCCGACGGGACGGAGCCGGGCCGAACGGGTCGTCGAAGAGGAGGGCGTCGATTACGTACTCGGCGGGCTCGAGAGTTCGGTTTCGCTTGCGATCTCGGATTACGTCAGCGGACGGGACGCGATCTACATGTCGGGGGCGGCCGCGATCGAGATCACCGGCGAGGAGTGCAACGAAAACACCTTCCGGTACGAGACGAACGCCGCCCAGCAGATGGCCGGGCTGACCGGCTTCGCCGCCCGCGAGTTGGGGACGAACTGGTGGCTACACAGCACCGACGAGGCCTACGGCGTCTCGGCGTTCGAACAGATCGAACGGCGGATCGAAACCCAGGGGCTGGACGTCGATATCGTCGGCGAGACGATGCCCGACTTCGGGACGGAGGATTACGGCTCACAGATCAGCCAGATCTCGAACTCGGAGGCGGACGTGCTCGTGGTTCCGGAGACGGGTGGCGATCTCATCAACTTCATCAATCAGGCTTCGAACGCGGGGCTGACCGACGAGGTCGCGGTCATCGGAACGGCGCTTTTCGCACAGGTGAGTCGACAGGCGCTCGGTCAGACGGCGGTCGGGACGTACTCCTCGACGCTGTACAGCCATCGGCTGGAGACCGGCGACAACGAACAGTTCGTCGAGGCGTACGCGGACGAGTTCGAGGGGAGACCGGGTAACTTCGCGCGGGTCGGATACGAGCTCGTTCGGACGACCGCCCGCGGCATTCAGGCGGCGGGGACCGACGACATCGAACAGTTCAAAGAGACGCTCCCGGGGCTGGAGATGGAGACCGTCCTCGGTGAGACGGCGTATCGGGCCTGCGATCACCAGGCCGTCAACCCGGTCTGGACCGGCGAGATCGTCGCCGACGGCGAGGGGACGGAGGTTGAACTGCTCGAGGAGGTCTCGGGCGAGGACGCGATCAGACCCTGCGAAGAGACCGGCTGTTCGCTGTAATCCCGGTCGAAACCCGACCGACTCTCCCATGTCAGGATCTCACGCCTTCCTCGCCGTCGACGCCGGTACGACGAACATCAAGACGGTCGCCTTCTCCGAGAGCGGTGCGGAACTGGCCAAGAGCACGCGGTCGATCGCGCCGCTCCGTCCGAAACCGGGACACGTCGAACAGCGGATGGAAACCGTCCGGGAGCGCGCTACCGCGACGATCGGCGACGTCCTCGGCTCGCTTTCCGATGACGTCGCGCCGGCCGGGGTCGGTATCACCGGCCAAGGCGACGGACTGTGGCCGATCACCGCCGAGGGCGAGCCGGCCGGGAACGCCATCCTCTGGTCCGACAGTCGGGCGGCCGGAGTTCTAGATGAGTGGGAGGCGGGCGGCGAGTTGGATGCCATCGTCGAACAGTGCGGCTCGGCACCGTATCCGGGGATGAGCCTCCCGCTTTTGACGTGGCTCGAGCGCGAGCGGCCCGCCGACTTCGATCGGATCGACACGATCCTCTCGTGTAAGGACTGGCTCGCGTTCGTTCTCACCGGCGAGCGGACGATAGATCACAGCGAAGCGACCGTCCCCTATCTCGACCGCTCGACGGGGGAATACGATCCGTCGGTGTTCGAAACCGTCGGACTCGCCGGTACCGAATCCGTCCTCCCGCGGCTGTCCGCCCCGACCGAGATCGTCGGGACCGTCACGCCGTCGGCCGCCGAAGCGACCGATCTCCCGGAGGGGTTGCCCGTCGTCTCCGGACCGTTCGACGTTCCGGCGTCGGCGTTCGGCGGCGGCGCGGTCACGCCGGGGACGGGGGCGGTGACGCTCGGCACCTCCCTCACGCATCAGGTCGTCGTCGACGGACCGAAAGCGGAGGCGTCGGGGATCCAAATGGCGCTCGGAACCGACGGGCTGTGGACCTACGCGATCGGATCGAACGCCGGGACCCCCAGCCTCGAGTGGGCCGTCGAGACGATCGCCGACGTCGGTTCCATCTCCGATCTGGAGGGGATCGCAAGCGAGGCCCCGATCGGGAGCGACGGCGTCGTCTATCACCCGTATCTCAGCACGTCCGGCGAGCGGGGGCCGTTCGTCGACCCGACGGCCAGAGCGCAGTTCCTCGGGCTCACGCCCGAACACGACACGGAACATCTGGTGCGCGCGATCTACGAGGGGCTCACGTTCGCCGTCCGGGACTGTCTCTCCCATTTACCAGCCGACGTAACGCCGGTCGTGGCCAGCGGCGGCGGGACGCGCTCGGAGCTGTGGTGTCAGCTCCTCGCGGACGTGCTCGATCGCCCGGTCGTCGTCCCGGCCGGGTCGGAGGTCGGTGCGAAAGGGGCGGCGATGGTGCTCGGTGTCGCGCTGGATACCTTCGGATCGATCGAGGCGGCCGCCGACGGAATGGTGACTCACGATCGGGAGTACCGTCCCCGCGAGGACGCCGCCGCACAGTACGCGACGCTCGCGGGACTGTTCGTCGATCTCCGCGAGGAGTTACCGGACGTCTGGGCGAAACGGGATCGAGCCTACCGCGAGACCGGCGCGTCCGAACGGTAGTCTCTCGACCGGCGACAACTCCAAGAGCGTTCGGATCGACGGCGGCGGTATGGAGAAAGTCGCCGTCGACGAGGCCGAACAGTACGACAACCCCAACCCGAACACGCCTGGGGGGTACCGGGTCGGGCTCGCGCTCGGCGCGAGTGACGTCGCGATCAACTACTTCGAACTCGAGCCCGGGGAGGCCTTCTCGGGCGGGTATCACACCCACTACGATCAAGAGGAGATCTTCCACGTCCAGTCGGGGACGGCGCGTTTCGAGACGGAGGATGGCCCCGTTCGGGTCGAAGCGGGGGAGATGATCCGTTTCGCCCCCGGCGAGTTCCAGCACGGGTACAACGACGGGGACGGGCCGCTCGAGGGGTTCGCCCTCGGCGCGCCGTTCGGCAGCAACGACGTCGAAACGCTCAACGAGTGTCCCTCGTGTGGCGAGCGGGCGTACAACCGACGGGAGTCGCGCCTGAACGAGAACGCGAGCGAAGAGGGGATGGAGCTGTCCTGTCCGGAGTGTGGGACGGAGATGGTACAGACGGGGCTGGGCGACGGCGAGGATCCCGCTGTTTAAAACAACAAGAGCTGTCCGACGAAGAGGACCGTAAGGAGACCAGAAAGCACCGCCAGCCCGTGGGCCAAAAACCCGTATTCTCCCGGGTTCCGAGCCTCCTCTTCCGGCCTTCGCAGTCTCAAGAGTCCGGCAGCCAGAATCGAGAGTCCGACCCCGAGATGTGCGAGCCCGGCCAGTTCCAACGAGAGGCGATAAACAGTCAGATACTGTGCCAAAAGGATCAGACCGCTATAAACGAAGCAGATGGTCACGAACCGTGCTGCTCGCATACTGAAGGATACGTCTCCCGGTGGATAATAGCGCCGGTCGGTCGAATCGTCTCACGGTAGAGCCGATTCGCCGTCCCGAATCTCCAAGCAGGCAACATATCCGTCACACCCGTCCCTCACTGAATCGTATGGGTCGGGGCGGATTTTGAACCGGAGAACGACGTGCTCGCTTCGCTGAGCGCGACGTTCAGGGTTCAAATCCGCCGGACGTGCGATTCGCTCGTCACGTCCGTTCCTCGCAGAATCGTATGGGTCGGGGCGGATTTGAACCGCCGGCTTCCTCCGTGTGAAGGAGGTGTCATAACCGACCTAGACCACCGACCCACGGACCGAAGATATCGCCGCCCCCGACTTAACCCTTTTCAAGCCTCCGCGTCGTTCCGCTCGCTCCGGTAGTTGTCGATCCGCTCTCGGGCGTTCGCGATCGCCTCTCTGGTCTCGCCTTCGGCCTTCTGTTGAAGCTCGTTGAGCTCCTCGCGGACCTGATCGAACCGCCCGGGTTCGGGCTCGGCTTCCTCCCGATCGATGAGCGTGTTCACGCGTTCGCGAAGGGGTTCCAGTTCCTCGGAAACGCCTTCTTTTGCGGTTTTTCCGGCACGTTTCATGTAGTATTTTGCGTCTTCGAAGTGTTTGTTCATAATACGACCGAACATAGGACAAGTATAAATAAAACGGTTGTGGCACCCGTGTTAGTCCGCCCCACCGGTCCGGACCGGGGCAAAGACGGCGGGTCATTTAAAAGCGGAGGCGTCAGGGTTATTCATACGGCCACGGTATAGTGTCGTATGAGCCAGAGCGTCGAAACGTCAGAGGACCCGGTCCGGGTGACGGAGGACGCCGCCGAGCAGGCCCTCTCGCTGATCGAAAACGAGGGCTACGATACCGACGAGGCCGGCCTCCGGCTGTTCGTCCAACAGGGCGGCTGTGCCGGTCTCTCGTATGGGCTTCGGTTCGATATCGAACCGGAGGAAGACGACGCCGTAACGGAACACAAGGGACTCCGCGTGTTCATCGATCCCGCGAGTCAGAAGTACATCAGCGGCTCCGTTCTCGATTTCGAGGGCGGGCTCCAGGGGAAGGGATTCAACGTCGAGAACCCGAACGTCGAAAGCGAGTGCGGTTGCGGCGAGTCGTTCCGGACGTAGCGCGTTGCCGACCGGCGGCTCTGTGGTATCGTCGAATCAACGCTTCTCGAGCCACGCTTCGAGCCGGGAGACGAAGGCTTCGGGATGTTCGCGTGGCACCCAGTGGCCGCATTGCTCGAGCGTGAACAGATCTGCGACGGGCGCCTCGTCGGCCGCCCGTTTGGAGAGTTCCTGCGGGATCAGGGGGTCCTGTTTTCCGTGGACGAACAGGGTTTCGACGGGGAGATCGGGGATTCTGTCGAAGTAGTTCGTTCGAGGGCCCGAGAGGTGGATCTCCGCGCGGGCGAACCGAAAGTAGGCGTCCCCGGAGTTCGGCCGCCGGACTTCCCGATGGATATCGTCGACGAACTCCTCGTCAATGTTTTCGGCGAGGACCACGTTCTCGAGTGACGATTCTGTTACCTTTCGACTCCTCTTCATCGCCCACCAGGAAAGCTCCAGAAGTTTAGGAATTTTGACCATCACAGCGGCCCGCCGGCCGCCCGGTAGCTGGTCGCCGAGGCCGTAGCTGGCGACGAGGACGAGCTGGCTGACGCGGTTCGGGTAATCGAGCGTGTAACCGAGGGCGATCGCGCCGCCCTTCGAGATGCCGACGAGCGTCGCCTCGACGACGTTCAGTTCTTCGAGGAGGGCATCCAGTACGCCAACGTAGAAGTCGGTCGTCGGCGTGACGTTTCGCGGGACGGGGTCACTCTCCCCGTACCCCGGTAGATCCGGTGCGATGACGCGATACGATCCGGCGAGAGCCGGGAACGCCCTCTTCCAAGAGACGCCCGATGCGTCCGTGCCGGCGCCGTGGACGAGCACGATCGGCGGAGCATCATCCGGACCGGCGACGTGACAGCGCACAGCCACTCCTGCAACGTCGACCTCCAGTGTCTCGCCGCCGAGTTCGCTCATACCGACAGGTCGGTTCGGACGTATAAATAGCGTGGCCCCGGCGGCGGACGGTGTATTCCGATCCGGTACCGGAGACGAAAGGTGCGCCGTCGACACCGTGGAACGTATTCGCGAAGACGCTTTTTATCCGCCGGTGTGTCGCTCCGGCTGTATGCCGACGATTCGAACGCTCTCGGAACTCGAAGGATCGCCACACGCCACCGTCTTTCCGGATTCGGAACCGAAGACGATACGACTCACGCTGTCGGCGGGTCAACTGCCTCGGGGTCAAGCCCCGAGGCTTGTCAGTGGACTCCCGTTCTAACCGAGTAACTCGGCAGGCGTGTAATCGCCGTTCACGTTCAACATCCCTGACTTGAGGGCCAGTTGACTGGTGGCCCATCCACCGCGAGACTTCTGCCCACGATGGATATACCCGCAATACCGATTCGCAATGTTCTTCGCCGCGTTGTAATCCGCGTTCACCTCATACCCACATGATTGGCACTCGAACGCCTTGTCGTCACGATTATCCTCGTGGGTAAACCCACAGTGAGAACACCGCTGACTCGTGTACGCGGGATTCACCGTATCCACGAACAACTCGGTGGATTCGACCTTGTACCCCACGAGTTCCACGAACTTCGCGTAGGCCCACTGCTGGAACTTCGACCCGTTCGCAATGTTCTCGCGGATATGGTCAAGGTTCTCGAGAATAATGCCGTCTACATCCGCGTCTTGGGCTTCCGCGATGAGGTCGTTTGCTCTGTTGTGCAACCAGTCCAGCGACCAATCCGAGAAGCGGCTGCCGATGGACTGAATCGTGAGGTGCGCGGAACGAGTGCCAGCCTGTTGCAGTTTAGCGCGGCGTTGTTCGTATTGGTTGCGCTTGTGGGTGAGGTAGTCTGCACTGCCGATGAACTCGCCCGTAGAAGTGACGGCGAACGCGCCAGTCACGTTCAGGTCAACACCGAGAACCACTCCGTTCTCGGCACCATCATCATCGTGACCGGCTTCTTGGCGTTCACTTGCGTCAACCACGAAGTCGGGGTTCTTCAGCGTGACGTGCAGGTAGAACGTGTCGTCTTGCTCGTCGTACTGGAGCGTGGCGCTAGAGGCATCCCAGTCGTCGCTCTCGTAGTACCTGCCGAACGGCGTCTCCTCTCGCTCGTCCTCGGGTGGGAGGACGTACTCGGCGGTGACTCTGCCGTTCGGCGTGGAGAGCGTGGCGTGGTCGTCGTTGAACGACGCGGAGCGTTTGTCGTAGACGACGCTCCACGAGTCGAACTCGGGTTGACTCGTCTTCTCGCCGTCCTTGAGTTTCTCAACGCCTGCATCGACGGCTTCGATGGCGCGTCGGATACCTTTCTGGACGAGGTTGGCGGTGAGGTCGGTTTCTTCGCGCAACTCGTCGTATAGGGCGTTTTCGGCTTTGCTCTTGCTGGTAACACAGTAGTCATCGTAGCGCCACGCCCACTCACTCGTTCGGTTGGCGCAGTGGAGGAATTGGGTTTTGGTTTGATGGAGGTCGCCACGACGCTCTTCGGGCGCGTCGAGTTTGATGGGCACGGTTCGTCGTGGCGCGTCGTCCATCCGTGGTTCACATTTACGACTGCTGCTTAATAAAAGTTTACGTGTGGGGTGGGAAGTCGGCCCTGCTATCGGGCGTGGTGAATTTCATCGAGTGTCGGCTTCCTCCCCGACCTCAAGGGTCGGGGCATCCGCCTCGTACCGCCTGTGAATCCGTCGCCACACACAGCCATCCCGGTCGTGACATCGTCTTTCAGCTTCTCGATGGCCGGATCGAGCTGCTACTCGACGGCGAAGAACACGAGGTCGCCGGAGGTGAGATCGCGCGTTTCGCGGGGGAGGCGGAGATCTCGCCGACCGCACTGGAGGACAGCACCGCGCTCATCGTGCTCGCCGGGCGCACCGAGTGAGACCTCTCGGCCGGAAGCGACGGTCGAACCTCACCGATCGAACGGGCCGAGCGATCGGGCCGAGTTCGCGACGACCAACGTGCTCGAGATCGCCATCGCGACCGCCGCCAGAAACGGGTTCAACAGGCCGAGAACGGCCATGGGGATCGCCAGCCCGTTGTAGACGAACGCCCAGCCGAGGTTCTGTTTGATCCGACCGTTGGTCCGTTCGGCGATCCGGAACGTCTCCGGAACCGATCGGAGGTCGTCGTCGACGATGACGGCGTCGGCGGCGTCGCCGGCCAGTTTCGTCCCGCTTCCGAGCGCGATCCCGAGGTCGGCCGCCGCCAGCGCCGGCGCGTCGTTCGTGCCGTCGCCGACCATCGCGACCGGACCGCGCGTCCGGAGCCGACGGATCGTCTCGGCTTTCGCCTCCGGAGGAACGCCGGCGTAGACCTCCGAAATCCCCTCGACCGTCCGGAATCGGTCGGCAGCCGCACCCTCGTCACCGGTCAAAACGACGACGTCCCGACCCGCCGAGAGCGTTCTGACGGCCGCTTCCCACTCCGGCCTCGGAGTGTCACCGACGACGATGAGCCCGCGTGCCCGGCCGGCCCAACCGACCGCGACGGGGACGTCGCCGTTCGATCTGACGGCGTCGATCCGGGCTTCGAGCCCGGCGTCGATAGATAGCCCGCGGTCTCGGAGAAGATCCGGATGGCCGACGACGGTCTCGACGCCGTCGACCGACGCGGTGACACCTCGAGAGGTCCGCTCGAACTTCCCCGGATCGACCGACGCAACGCCGCCGTCGGTCGCCGCGTCCCCGAGATCCGTCCCACTTTCCTCGGCGTGTTCCACGATGGCGGCGGCGATCGGATGCTCCGAGAGCGATTCGACCGCCGCAGCCCGTCTCAGGAGTTCCGTCGGTTCCTCGGCATCGACGGAGAGAACCGACATCGAACCCGCAGTCAGCGTTCCCGTTTTGTCCAACACGACGGTGTCGATCTCCGGTGCGTCCTCGAAGACCGACGCGGCCGTCACGATGATCCCACGGTCCGTCGAGGTCTTGACCCCCGCAGCGATGGCGAGCGGGGTCGCAAGCCCGAGCGCGCACGGACACGAGACGATGAGCACGGTCAGTCCCAGAAGCAACGCGGCCGTGACCCCTCCGCCGGTGGCGAGCGTCCAGGCGGCGATCGCGCCCGCGAGGAGGATCACCAGCGGGACGAAGACCGTCGCGAGCCGGTCGGCCAGCCGCTGGACGCCCGGCGTCGAACTCTGGATCTCCCACAGCAGTTCGACGAGGCGATCGAGCGTGCTCGTGGCGGTTTCGTCGACCTCCACGACCACCGGCGCGTCGGTGACGATCGTTCCGCCGGCGACGCGATCGCCCGGCCGTTTGCTCACCGGCGCCGACTCGCCGGTGATCAGCGATTCGTCGACGGCGGCAGTTCCGTCCCGGATCTCGCCGTCGAGCGGGACGCGTTCGCCGGGGCGAACGAGCAGCCGATCGCCCGACTCGACGGCGTCGAGCGGGACCGTCTCCCCGCCGTCGGCGCGCCGTGCCTCGTCGACCGACTGTTCGGTCAGTGCCGACAGCCGACCCACCGCCCGCTCTTTGATCTTCCCCTCGTAGTAGCTGCCGCCGGTCACGACGAGAATTATCGCGACACTGACGTCGAAGTAGAGGTCCGTTCGACCGACGCCCATCGCCAGCGTGCTGTAGGCGTAGGCGCTCAACGCAGCGAGGGCGACGAGGAGATCCATGTTCGGAGCCCCGGCACGGAGGCTGACGTAGGCTCCCCGGAGGATGGGCCAGCCGGTATAAAAGAGAACGAACGACGACAGGACCCAGACGTTCGCGAAAATATACAGACCGTCGAGGCCACCGAGTTCGACGACCGGATCGTAGCCGAAATACGTCGGATAGAGGAATATCGCATACAGCATCATCACCATCATCCCGAAGAACCCGCCGCCGACAAGGAACTTCGCGGTCTCGTTGACGTCGTCGTTCGGACCGGTGTCCGATCGCTCTCCCGCCGTGTAACCGTAGCCCGAAAGTAGTCCCGGGAGTTCCGCCTCCGAGAGCCGGTCCGGATCGTATCGGATCTTGACCGTGTCGGTCGCATAGCTCGCCTCGACGGCGAAAATGCCGTCCGCCGTCTCGGCTCGCCCCTCGAGGAACGATTCACACGTCGTACAGTGCATCCCATCGACGGCGAGGAAGGCCGATTCACCCCGGTCGTCGGGGTCGGGATCGGTATCCGATGTCGGGGCTCGCCGCTCGAGTGATTCTCGTATCTTCTCGGTCTCGCCCTCCTCGAGGTCGCCGAGCGAACGCTGCACTTCGAGACAGCCTCGACAGCAGAACTCACCGTCGACGGCGGGATCGGTGACCGAGGATCCGGAGGTCGGGAGGTCACAGAGCGTGCACGTCGTCCCGGCGGTTGACGGCGATGTGGCGTCGTCCGTACCGGTCATCGGTTCGAGTCGATCGGGCAATGCGGCCGTGGACGGTACCGATCCGCGTCAACCGACATCGGTAACGGGTCCCGAAGACTGAGAAAACACGTCACGACGATCGGCTACGCTGACGCGTTGCCGTGGTGATCGGAGCCTTCGGCCGGTCTCGTGATTAACACCATCGCGGCGAGGATGATGAGCACGTTGATCGCCGAGAAGATCCCGGCGGTCCCGGAACTTGCGACGCCGTACCAGGCGACGGGAACGAGTGCGAGCGCGCCGGCCATGGCAGCCATCCTCGGTGAGAGTGAATCCGACAGCATGACCACAGTTTGGTGGTGCTTAATTAAAAACTATCGCCCGAATCCCATCGCGTTGGACCACGCAGGACAATAGATAAATACACGCGGTTTACACCTCTTTACATGAGTTCAGAGACGAGACGGGAGATCGGACACGACGAGTTCGATCCGAAAGGAACGCTCGCACTAATAACGATCTATTTTCTGATACTCGTCGTTCTGTGGATCTTCATGTATTTCGTGGAGTTCGTCGGAAACGATCTGACCGTCGTCGGGGTGGTAATGTGAACATCCACACGTACGAGAAGTTCTGGCTTCTCGCCTCGATGGTGCTCATCGTCGGCTTCATCCTGACGATCACCTACGGGGCCGTCGGACTCGGGATCGCGATGGTCGATGACTCCTCGCCGACCGTCGATCCCGAAAACCTCGATGACCATCCGGGATTCGCCGATCCCGGCGTCGAACAGGTCGGTGAAAACGAGTACGACGTACACGTGATCGCGGTGCAGTTCGCGTACTTCCCCGCCGAGGTCGAGGTTCCCGCAAACAGCGTGGTGAACTTCTATATCACCAGCGAGGACGTCATCCACAGCTACAGTGTCGTCGGCACCAACGCGAACACGATGGTGATCCCCGGAGAAATCGCGGAGATAACGGTCGAGACCGACGAACCGGGGGAGTACGGCGTCCTGTGCAGTGAGTACTGCGGCGCCGGACACCACGACATGGAGGCGAAACTGGTCGTCGTTCCCGAAGACGAGTTCGAACTGGAGGGTGACCAATGAGCGCCAACGACGGGACCTACCTCGATCAGTTCCCCGACGAGGCGAAGATGATCCGGTCGGCGTTTTTCACCGCGTTCGTCGCGCTCGCGATCGGCGCACTCATGGGACTGCTTCAGGTCTTCAACCGGCTCGATATCCTCCGGATATACGAGGTATCGGACCACTTCACCGCGGGGGATTACTACTCGATGCTCACGCTGCACGCGGTGCTTTTGGTCCTGACGTTCACGATCTTCTTCCTCGTGGCGATCTTTACCTGGGCAGTCACGACCAGTCTCGACCGCGGTGTCGAGGATATGCGGTTCACTTGGGCATGGTTCGGCCTCATGTCGCTCGGTACCGCCCTGGCCGGTATCGCGATCCTGGGTGCGTTCATCCCAGGCCTCGATATGAGCGCGGCGGTGCTGTACACGTTCTACGCGCCGTTGCAGGCGCATCCGCTGTTCTATATCGGCCTCGTGCTCTTTATCGTCGGTACGTGGCTGGCCGGCGTCGATTGGTTCCGTTCGTGGTGGGCCTGGAAGAAGGAGAATCCCGGCGAACGGATCCCGCTACCGACGTTTATGGTCCTGACGACGACGCTGTTTTGGTACCTCTCCAGTCTCGGTGTCGCCGTCTCGGTGCTCGTCTTCTTGCTCCCGTGGTCGCTCGGGCTCTTCGATCAGGTCAACGCCCTTTTGACCCGGACGCTGTTTTGGTACTTCGGCCACGCCGTCGTCTACTTCTGGCTGATGCCGGCGTACATGATGTGGTATATCATGCTGCCAAAGGTTTCCGGCGGGAAGCTCTTCAGCGATCCGCTCGCACGCGTCGTCTTCGTGCTCTTTTTGATCCTCTCGACGCCGACGGGGATCCACCACCAGTATCTCGATCCGGGGATCGCGGAGGGGTTCAAGTTCATCGCGATGGTGAACACGATGTTTTTGCTGTTGCCCAGTTTACTGACCGCCTTCACGGTCGTCGCCAGTATGGAACACGGCGCCAGACAACGGGGCGGCTCCGGGTACTTCGGGTGGCTTCGGGCGCTTCCGTGGCGTGACCCGGTCTTCGCCGGGATGGCGCTTGCCGGACTCATGTTCGCTGCCGCCGGCTTCTCCGGCATGATCAACGCCGGCATGAACATCAACTACCTCGTTCACAACACGTGGTGGGTCGTCGGCCACTTCCATCTCACGATCGGGACGGCGGTCGCGTTGACGTTCATGGCGGTCACGTACTGGTTCTTGCCGCAGGTGACCGGCAAGAAACTGTGGGGCAAAACCGTCGCACTCGCACAGGTACTGGTCTGGTTCCTCGGAATGACGTTCATGAGCAACGCGATGCACCGCCAGGGCCTGATCGGCGTGCCACGGCGAACCGCCGAGCCCGAATACCGCGGCTTCGAATACGAGGTCGCGGTCGGATCGATGGGTGAACTCAACATGCAGGTCGCCATCGGCGGAACCCTGCTTTTCATCTCGACGCTTTTGTTCTTGGTCGTCGTCGTGATGACGGTACTCGGGAGCAAGACGGACGGGATCGCCGACAACGGCTACGCCGAGACCCTCTCGGGTCCCGAAGACGCCCCCCGTATCCTCGATAACCTGAAACTGTGGACGGTAATCGCCGTCGTCCTCGTGATCCTCGCGTACTCGCTCCCGCTGGCCGCCATCATCAGTCGTGGCGGCGTCTTCGGTCCGGGTGGAAGCCCGTCGCCGCAGTTCATCGACACGGTCGTTTTCACCGGACAGGCCGCTATTGACACGATCGCAGAGGTGATTGCCTGATGCGTGTCAGCCGGGCGGGTCTAATCGTGGCCATCGTCGTCATGGTGCCGATCATCATCGAGATGCGGACCGTCTTCGTCCATCTCGGTCTCGATATCTCGCTCGCCGAGACGGCGCTTCTCGGCGTGGCGATGATCGGCGCGCTCGTGCTGTGGGCAGTGGCCCCCGACATCCGCGCGAAGCGGCGATCCAAGGGGGAGAACAACGGATGACGCGGACTCGCCGCCGATATCTGGCCTCCCTCGCCGCCGTCGGCGCTGTCGGAGGGGCCGGCTGTCTCGGCAGCGTCCCTGGAATCGGAAACAGTCGAACCGCGCTCGGGTCGCCGGATGCGCCCCGGGGCGATCCCAGCCATCCGATACACGACGAGGAGTTCCCACCGTTCGAACTCCCGGATCCGTTCGCGGAGGAGACCGTGTCGCTGGACGATCTGGAAGGCACACCGTTCGCGATGACGTTCATTTACACGTCGTGTACCGATCAGTGTGGAACGTTGATGCAGTTGTTGCGGCTCATCCAGAGCGACGCCGAACAACAGGGGTACGGCAACGACATCGAGCTACTCGCGATGACGTTCGATCCCGAAACCGATACCGAAACAGAGCTCGAGGCCTACGCCGACGTGTTCGATCTCGAACCCACCGGTGGGAACTTTCGATTCCTCCGGCCCGAAACGAACGACGAGGCGCTTGGGGTCGTCAACGAGGACTTCGGCGTGGGAGCCGAGGTCCACGAGCACGACGACGGCGAAGACGACGAAGACGCCGGCCCCGGCATCCATTATTATATGCTGTTTTTGGTGAACGGCGACGGGATCGTCGAGCGTTCGTACCCGAACGTCGTCGGCGATCGTGAGGAGACGAGACCGAACGCGATCATCGAGGACGTGCGGACTGTGGCGAACTGATCTGCCGGGCCCATCTCACGCCGTCCGTTCGATGCCGTACCCACCTTTTAAATCGATCCGATCTCAGGGGGATCGACGGTGAACCGTTCGATGACATCATGGCATGCCTCGAAGCGCTTGAGTTCGGCGGGACGCTCCGACTCGTGAACAGTTTCGAGCCGGAGCCGCTCTACACAGTTCTCGAGCAGCGAGGAAACGCTCACAACACGAGCAGTTCGTCGACGACGACGATTAGCGCGAACCCGATCAGAAAAGCCGCCGTCGCCGCATCCGCGTAGCCGTGACCGTGCGAGGACGGGATCATTTCCCGGAAGACGACGGCCATCATCGCGCCGGCCGCGAAGCCGGCCGCTACGGGGAAGATCCCCGCCGCGATCGAGACGAGGAAAAACCCGAAAAGCGCGGCCGCGACCTGTGGAACGAGCCCCGAAAGCGTCGTATAGAGGAGCAATCGGACGTTCGATACCCCGGTTTCGCCCATCGGGACCGCGAAGGCGAACCCGTCGGGGACGTTCTGGAGACCGATGACGATCGCCAACAACAGCGCGACATCCTCCAGCCCGGAAGCGAAGGCGACGCCCATCGCGAGCCCCTCGGGAGCGTTGTGTAACACGATCGCGCCGCCGATCAAAAGCGCCCGGCGGACCCGTGAGTCACGTTCGGGGTCTTCCTCGGCCGCAGGTCCCTCCCGACGCCAGCCGCTGTAACGGGCGTGGAGATGCGGAATCGCCCTGTTTCCGACAAGGAGCGTGAACCCGCCGACAAAGACGCCGATCATGACCGAAGCGAGGCCCCCTTCCTCCATCCCCGGCAGTATCAGTCCGAAGACGCTCGCCGCGATCATGATCCCGGCGGCGAGACCCAACGCGGCGTCGTAGGTCCGATGGGAGACAGCCGTCCGGAAAAAGACCGGGAGCGCTCCGAGTCCGGTCACCGCACCCGCAACCGTCGTCACGACGAGCATCGTCTCGAACTCGTTCACGGCAACCACCACTCGGTCTATACATATAAATGATGAACTCCTGAACGCGGGCCTTAAGAAGGTTCCCGACGATAGCGTGTGGTATGGAACTGGAAACGATGCGGCCGAACCCCGTCTGGGACGCCGACTCCTACGACGACGCGGTCGAGGTGTTCGAGTCGATGGCCGAGAGGATCGTCGTGAAGGTCTGGGGCGGCGACTGGTGTGTCGATTGCCGATCGCAGCTCCCCGATTTCGGCGCGGCGATGGAGGCTGCCGGCGTCGAAAACGTCGAGCATCACCCCGTCGAAAAGGCCGACGACGGCTCGAAAACCGGCCCCGGCGTCGAGGAGTACGAAATCGAGCTGATCCCGACGGTGATCGTCGAGGACGCCGACACCGGCGAGGAACTGGCCCGGTTCGTCGAGGACGCCGACGCTCCGATCGTCGTTCATCTGGCCGAACAACTCGCCTGAACGGCTCCTACGTTCTCTGTTTTCCGAAGCGCGTAACAGCGAGGCGTCCGGGCACCGCTTCGGCGGCTCCAAGAACCGTTTCCGCTACGACTTTACCGCTGTAGGGACCGAGCATCAGCCCCGTCGCCCCGTGGCCCGTCGCGACGTGAGCCCCCTCGACGTCAGGGATCGGACCCAGAATCGGCAGCCGGTCGGTCGAGACCGGTCTGAGTCCGACCCGGAGCTCCTCGAGCGTCGCGTCCGCCAACCCGGGTGCGACCCGAAGCCCCTCCGTGAGCACCTCGTCGACGCCACGCGCCGTCAGCCGGGGATCGAACCCGGCGTCGGACTCCCGCGTGGAACCGAAGACGATCCGCCCGTCGGGCCACGGGACGATGTAGTGGTGTCTGAACCCGTTGACGATCGGCCACCCATCCGTGTCGGTCTCCGGAACGGAGAGGTGGGCGACCTGTCCTCGGTGCGGTTCGACTGGCAGCCGTACGCCCAGCTCCTCGCCGAAGGACTCCGACCACGCGCCGCCGGCGACGACGACGTCGTCCGCGGCGATCGTCCGCCCGTCGGCGGTCTCGACGCCGGAGACGGCTCCGCTCCGAACCGGGATCGACGTGACGTCGCCCTCGAGCGTTTCGAGGCCGTGCGTTTGACCCGCCGTGAGCAACGCGTCGGCGAACTGACTGCCGTCCACCCGGCCGGCTTCCGGGTACTGAAAGGCCCGTTTCGGCTCGGCGAGCGCGGGGAACCGTTCGACCGCGTCCGCGGGATCGATCTCCTCGATGCTGTCGAGGTTTCGCTCGTCGATACGCGCCATCGCCGCCTCGTAGGGTTCGATCTCGTCCGGATCGATCGCGACGGCGATCGTCCCCTGCTGTCTGTAGCTCGTGTTCTCCGCACCCTCGGACTCGAGTCGATCGTTCAGTTCGGGGTAGTACTCGACCGCGTCACTCGCGAAGGCGAACCAATCGTCGTCGGCCGTCCGGCTGCTCGTCGCCGGCGAGATGATCCCGGCACCGGCGTCAGTCGCGCGTCCCTCGTCGATCCGATCGATCAGGAGCGTCTCTGTCCCCTCGCGGGCGAGGTGATAGCCGATGGAGGCCCCGACGATGCCGCCCCCGACGACCACGGCGTCGTATCGTTCGGTCATCGTAGTGGACCAACAGAGTCGGGGAGTATAACTGTTGTTTCGCTCGGACGCCCACGCTGTACGCCCGATACGGGAGTGCCCCGAGCGGTGAGGGGCTCGATCGTGCGGTCGGGGGTCGGGGGAACTCGACGGTATCGTCGCCCCGGTCAGCGATCGGTCGAGTCTTTCCCGGCCTCCGTTTCGGACCCATCGTCCGATCCGTCACCGCTCGTCTCGACGACTCGATCGGCGAGCAGATGGGCACCCGGATCGAGCGTCGCGTACAGACGTGCCGCGATGAACGCCACGGCCGGAAGGGACAAAAGCAGGAAGGCGACGTCGTAAAGCCAGACGGCCCCGTCGAGAAGCGGTGTGATCGCACCGGCCAGCCCCCGGTGGGCGACCAACACGGCAACGAGCACGCCGAGCCAGTAGGCGATCGACGCGACGTTCTCGACGACGGCCTTCGGGCCGTCGAGCGTCACGCGCGTAAGCGTCGCGAGTTTCGGTGTCACGTAGAGGATCAACGCGACGAGCGCGACGGTCGCGATCGCCCCGACGAGCGCGGCGAACGTGATCGGGGTCAGCGGGACGATCCGATCGATTCCGGGTAACAGAGTCAGCAGATTCAACACGAACAGAAGCGACGCCGCGGCGAGCAGCAGTTTGCTCACCGAGCGAGCCGTCTCGCGGGATATCGATCCCGACAGTCTCGATCGATTGTTGCTCATGGCTTCGGTCGTCCTGAAGGCTCGGCGGACATATAACGAAACGACGCCGAAGACGGTTTAATCGGGATTTCGCCCCGATTAATCCGGATCAAAACCGTGGCCCCGAGATCTCTCCGCCACCCACTATCGTGACACCGCAATCAGGGCTGCTCGACGCTCACGCGCTCGATCGCGTCGGTCACGACGTCGACGCCGAGCCGCAACGAGTCCTCGTCGACGTCGAACGTCGAGGTGTGGTGGCCGCCGGGGTGGTCGGTACCGACGGCGAGATACGTCGCCAACCCGCCGTTGTCCTGGACGCGCTGCATGAGGAACGTCGCGTCCTCACTGCCGCCGATCTCCCCGCGGCGGGTCGCCCGTTCGACGTCCGGATGGGCCCGGGCGGCGTCCTGAACGATATCGACGAGTTCGGTGTCGCTCTCGGCGGAGGGGGCGTCCCCCTCGACGGTCACGTCGACCGCACAGTCGTGTGAGATCGCGGCCCCTTCGAAGACGTCCTCGGCGCGCCCGAAGACGTAATCGCGGATCTCCGTGGTTTCCCCCCGAGCTTCGCCGTGGATAAACGCCTCTTCCGGGATGATGTTTGTCGCCGTCCCCCCGCCCACGCGGCCGGCGTTGATCCGGGAAGCGCCGTCGCTGTGGCGCTCGATCCCATAGAGGTTCCCGATCGCCGTCGCCATCGCCTGGACGGCGTTGCGGCCCTCCTCGGGTCTGGCACCCGCGTGTCCGGGATGGCCCTCGAAGGTCGTGTAGAACTGCGTGACTGCGAGGAAATCGGAGATTCCGGCGACGATCTCCCCGGTCGGGTAATCGAGGCCGACGTGGATCGCGAACAGATACTCGACGTCGTCGAGATGCCCCGATTCGGCCATCGGCTTGCCGCCGCCGATCGTCTCCTCGGCGGGCTGGAAGAAGACTTTCAACGTGCCGGAGAAGTCGCTGTCCTTGATCGCCTCGACGACACCGAGCCCGATCGTCGCGTGGGCGTCGTGGCCACAGGCGTGCATCGCGTCGGTCTCGGATCTGAACCCCTCCCGTGCGGGGAAATGGTTCTCGTCGGTCGACTCCTCGTTGGGGAGCCCGTCGATATCGACCCGGAGACCGACGGTCGGTCCCTCGCCGCGCTCGAGGACGGCGACCGCTCCGGTCCACCCGCCCGCCAGTTTCTCGAGGACGTCCGGATCCGCGCCGGCCTCGCGAGCGTTTTCCAGCCACGGTTCGATCTCCCCGGGGTCGGGGACGGCGAGGCGATCGTCGGCGAGCGCGTCCCGCCCGATGTGGAGTTCGTCGACACCGATCGCCCGCAGCTCTTCGACGATGCGCGCCGTCGTCCAAAACTCCCGCCAGGCCAACTCCGGATGTCGGTGAAACTCCCTGCGCAACTCGACCAGTCTGTCGTGATTGACACTCATAGCTGGAGATCGCGGCCGCCGAACATAAGTCCACGCCGTCGACCGCGGCGACGAAACCGTTCAGTTACCGCCGGGCGTCGAGACGCGCTCGACGTCGACGTCCAGATGGATCCCCTCCGGGAACGTCTGGCCCGCGACGTCCCGGGCGAAGTCGTCGTGTCCGACGATCTCCATCCGCCGCTCGTACACTTTGTACTGCCAGTTGCGGAACACTTCGCTGTCGGCGTCGAGCCGCTTCGGGAGCGGCACGGAGACGTCGACGGGCGATTCGGCGTGTGGTCCGCGGAGCTCGACCCCCTTGCGCTCGGCGCGGTGCTTGATCCCCCCGACGACGCGTTCGAGAACGTCTCTGTCCCCGCTTTGAAGCGTGAGAGTGGTGACGAAAGGCATTGTACGTCCGTGGACGCTCGAACGGCAAAAGCGCACCTATCGAACGGCAGAGATCCCAGCCTGTCGAGGAGGCACTCGACCGAACCGGGGAGCGTCCGACACCCATTTATTTGATGACTGTTTACGATGGGATAATGATAGAGGCCACGAGCGCGGGAGCCATCCTCTTTCGCGATACGCGTGGCCGGCGTGAGTACCTGTTGCTCAAGTCCCGCCCCGGCGATTGGGAGTTCCCCAAGGGCGGGATCGAGGGCGAGGAGGAACTACAGCAGACCGCCATCCGCGAAGTGAAAGAGGAGGCCGGAATCGAGGACTTCCGGCTGTTAGACGGCTTCCGAGAGGATTACGACTACGTGTTCGAAGCGAACGGCAAGACCATCCACAAGACTGTCCACCTGTTCATCGCGAAATCCTACGAGGCGTCCGCGGAGCTCTCCTCGGAGCACCGCGACCTGCAGTGGCGCGACTACGAACAGGCGATCAACACGATCACACAGGACGGCCCGCGCGAGATATTCGAGGAGGCTCACGAGTTCATCGAGGAGAACATCGAAGAGGACGTCGAGGAGTAGCGGCTTCAGGCCGCGATCTTCTCGATCTCGCCCTTGACGAGCGTCGTCTCGAAATCGTGATCGGGTCGAAGCCCGACGAAATCGAGGAACTCCCGCGCCGCGAGAAGGTCCTCGACCGGATAGACCGAGGCGGCCGCCTCGACGGCGGTTCGAGGGCCGATAACCGGTGCGAGCGATGCGAGCGCACACGCGATGTCGTACGCGCGGGCGTCCTCGATCGCTTCCGCTCTCACGTGCGTCGCGTCGATGAAATACAGCGTCTCGACGCCCGCCTCGTTCGGCGCGACGAGTACGTTTTCGGCGCGCAGATCGCCGTGACCGAGCCCGGCGTCGTGCAGCGTCGCGAGGTTCTCGAACACCGCCGCCGCGAACGACTCCGTTCGATCCGGAGAAAGCTCATCGAGCGTCCGGAAGTTCGGGAGATACTCCAGGACGAGCACACCGAACCCATCGTGTTCGAACGCCTCGATCGGCTCCGGCGCGTCGACGCCCAGTTCGCGCATCCGCTCGGTCGCCGCCAGCTCGTGTTCGGCCATCTCGAGCGGGGTCGAGAACCGCTCGAAAAAGCCCTCGGTCCCCGACGAGAACGCGCCGATGTTCCGGCCGGTTGTCAAAAGCGCGTGCATCAACAGATGCTGTTCCGCGATGACTTTCACGAACCACCGATCGTCGACCACACAGGGAACCGAAAGCCAGTTGTCGGCGTCGAGACACTCGAACGCCGCCGAAGACCCCCCGAACCGGCGAGTGACTTCCTCGGCGATACTCGCCAGCCGTGGCTCCGGAACGCTCGCTCGAAGAAGCCGTCGGATAGCCATACAGTTCGGTTAGTGTTCCCGGTGGTATAAACTGTGTTCTCCGGATCGCCTCTTCAGTCGTCGGATTCGACGACACCGGGATCGCTCGTCCCCCCGCTTATTTCGGGTCGGATAACGTCTCTATCCGTCGATTCGCCCTCGATATCGTAGGGATACTCGCCGGTGACACAGCCGAGACAGAGATCCGCTCGGCTCGAATCGAGCGCCTCGGCGATGGCGTCGATCGACAGGTACGCGAGCGAGTCAGCCGCGATCTCCTCGCGGATCGCGTCCGTATCGCGGCCGGCGGCGATGAGTTCCTCGCGGGACGCCATATCGATCCCCATATAACAGGGTGCGACGATCGGCGGGGCCCCGATTCGCATGTGAACCGCTTCGGCGCCGACGTCCCGCAACAGCTCGACGAGCTGTGTCGATGTCGTCCCGCGGACGATCGAGTCGTCGATGACGGTGACGGTCTCTCCCTCGACGACGTCTCTGATCGGGTTGAGTTTCAGTCGGACCGCGCGCTCGCGGGCGTCCTGTGTCGGCATGATGAACGTCCGGCCGACGTATCGGTTCTTCATCAACCCCTCGGCGAAGGAGACGTCCGCCCCATCGGCCTGTGCGGCCTCCGCGTAGCCGGAGGCGAAGGCGCGTCCCGAGTCCGGAACCGGGAGAACGACGTCGCTTTCGACGCCCGATTCGGCCCACAGCTGTCGGCCCAGTTCCCGTCTGATGTCGTAGACGAGGCTCCCGTCGATCCGCGAATCGGGTCTGGCGAAGTAGACGTGTTCGAAAAAGCAGTGGGCGGTGTTCTCGCGGTCGACCAACTGATAGGAGTCGAACCCCGTGCCGCCGTCCTCGAGGACGACGAGTTCGCCGGGACGGACGTCCCGGACGAGTTCGCCGTCGAGGACGTCTATCGCCGCCGACTCGGAGGCGAGTATGTAGCCGTCGTCGAGTTCTCCGATACAGAGCGGTCGGTTGCCCTGTGGGTCCCGGACCCCGAGGACCGTGTCGTCGTGGGCGATCGTCAGCGAGTAGGAGCCGTGGATCCGGTTCATCGTCCGCTTGACGGCCCGGATCAGATCCGCCTCGAGCAGGTTCCGGGCGAGTTCGTGGGCGATGACCTCGGTGTCGCCGTCGCTAGTGAAGGCGTGGCCGCTCGCGGCGAGCTCCTCGCGCAACTCGGCGGTGTTGACGAGGTTGCCGTTGTGGCTCAACCCGAGCGAGCCGGATTTGAACGACACCGAGAACGGCTGCGCACAGCAGGAGTTGACGCTTCCGGCCGTCGGATAGCGGACGTGTCCGATCCCGTTCGGCCCTTTCAGACCGTCGAGGTCACCGGGTTCGAAGGCGTCGCCGACCAGTCCCATCTCGACGTGGCTGTGCTGTTGGAACCCGTCGTGGGTGACGATGCCGGCGGATTCCTGCCCGCGGTGTTGCAGCGCATAAAGCGCGTAGTACAGCGGTCGTGCGGCGTCCCGCTCGTCGAGTGAGACGCCGACTACGCCGCATTTCTCAGTCGGCTCGTCGGAATGCCGCCCGTCTGGCATACACGTCCATGGAACGTCCAACGACAAAAACCCACTCCATCGTGCGTGCTCGTGCGTCTTTCTCGCACAGAGATATACACGGATATGTATATGTTCGTGGGATGTCAAGACATACCGTCAGCAGACGACGGCTTTCGGTCCGGTGGGCCCGACGGTTCGATCGCGTCGCTGTTGAAACCTCGAAAGCCGATGGAAAAGGAACTATTCGCCCTGTTTGGACTGCCAGGCGTAGTCGCGTCGTTTGGCGGTTTTGCCGAACCCACAGGACGCACAGACCTTCTTTCGGCTGTGGTATGACTTCTCGCCGCAGCGTCGACATTTGACGTGCGTCGTTTTGTTCTTCTTCCCCTGGCTCGGAGTCCCGGCGCCGGTCATGGTTGTATAGAGACGACGTTATCGCCGCGGATAATCGTTACGTTGTCTCCCTCGCCCAAAACGAGGTTCATGTGCTGGTCGTACCCGGTGAGGACGCCCTCCTCGGTCGCTTCGCCTTTGAGCGTAACGAGAACTTCCTCGCCGAGCGTCTCCTCGAGAACGTCGAGCGGACGGCTTGTCATACCGGAAAGGCGCGCGGGCACCTGATAAACGCACCGGCATGCGGCGACGGTTCACCGGTGGAACCGCTCTCTCAACGGAGGATTCCGCTTTCGAACGGCGTGAACTCCCCGGCGTCCGCGAGGAAGGCAGCGAGGAGCTCCACGCTCGCCTCGAGGTCGTCAAGGTCGACGACTTCGACGGGCGTGTGCATATACCGGTTCGGGATCCCGAGGTTGAGCGCGGGCGTCCCGCCGCCGGCGGTATAAAACGTGTCGGCGTCCGTTCCGGTATGGGTTCCGGCGGCCGCGAGTTGTACGTCGATCCCTTCCTCCGAGCCGACCGTTCGAAGCGCCTCGACGAGTTTCGGGTGGTTCGCGCTGCCGCGGGCGACGACCGGGCCACCGCCGAGTTCGATATCGCTTCCCTTATCGCCCGGCGACGAGGGTCCGTCGGTCGCGTGAGTGACGTCCACGGCAACGACGGCGTCGGGATCGAGATCGAACCCGACCATCTCCGCCCCCTTGAGACCGACCTCCTCTTGGACGGTCGAGACAGCACAGACGGTCGCGCCGGGGTCGGTATCGACCGCGCGCCGGAACGCTTCGGCCGCCGTCCAGATCCCGACTCGATTGTCCATACCCCTGGCCGCCAGGCGCTCGTCATCGAGATCGCTCACCCGCGTCCGCAGCGTCACCGGATCGCCGACGTCGACGAGCGCTTCGGCCGTTTCGCCGTCCTCGACGCCGATGTCGACGTGCTGTTCGGTGATATCGTCGTACTCCTCCTTCGAGGGGTCGCGGAGGTGGATCGCGACCTGACCGATGACGCCCGGAACCGATCCGTCGCCGGTGTGGACCGTGACGTGTTGTCCCCGGGTTACCGTCCGGTCGGAGCCACCGATCCGGGACAGCTTCAGAAAGCCGTCGTCGGTGACGTCCCGGACCATCAGTCCGATCTCGTCGCCGTGGCCGGCGACCGCAATGGTCGGCGCACCGTCGCGCCCTTCGGAAACTGCAACCGCGTTGCCGTAGGCATCGACGCGGATCTCGTCGGCGTGCGGTTCGACGTACTCGAGCCAGCGCCGTTGGCCGTCCGACTCGAATCCCGACGGCGTCGATCGCGCGAGCAGATCGTCGAGAAACGCCCGCTGTTCGGTATCCATGTTGGGCTTCCGGTCGTCGGCTCACATTAACCTCCCGACAACGCGTCGACACTCGCCGGGCGGGTATCCCCGACGGTGCGTATAAGTTTCTTCCCCACAAAGGAGGGGTATGGTCGAACTCACTTTTCTCGAACTTCACTTCGAGGACGCCAACCTGACCGCGAACGCACCCTACAGCCACGGCGAAAAGGACGTCGTCGCCGGCGAAGAGATGCCCGAGGAGGACTCGAATTCGAAGAGAGGGGCGCTCTTTGCGCTCCTCGTCGGTCTGGTCTTTTCGGTCGCCGTCGCCTACATCGTCCGAGAGAAGGCGTTCGGTGACGGTTCGGATGACGGAGAGTCCGCTCTCGAAATCGAGACCTGAGTCGGTCGATCACCGTTACCTGCCTTTTTATTTTCACGGGGCGTATCGAAAGCGTATGCCACCGGAGTATCTCAAAGAGGCCGAAGGGGCGTCCCTCGAAATCCCACAGGACGTCACCGAATCCGTCCGGGAGATAATCGACACGGTCCGTGAGGACGGAGATGAAGGAGTCCGAGCACTCACGCGGAGGTTCGACGAGGTAGATCGCGAAGCGCTTCGGGTCAGCCAAGCGGAGATCGAGCGGGCGGCGGAGGATCTGACCGAAGCCGAACGGCGCACGATCGACAACACCATCGAGAACGTGCGACGGTTCCACGAATCGCAGTTCGAGCATCTCAACGGGTTCGAGGGGGAGTTCGGGGACGGGATCAGACTCGGGACGCGGCTGGTTCCCGTCGACAGGGCCGGGGTGTACGTTCCCGGCGGCCGCAAACCGCTCGTGGCGGCGCCCGCGATGACGATCGTTCCCGCGGTTATCGCGGGCGTCGACGAGGTCATCGCCTGTGCGCCACCCGGAACCGACGGCGGCGTGCAGTCCGCACAGCTGTACGCGATGGACCGGGCCGGAGCGGACGATATCTACGTCGCCGGCGGCGCACAGGCCATCGCCGCGATGGCGTACGGGACGGAGACGATCCCGAGCGTCGACAAGGTGACCGGTCCGGGCAACGTCTTCGTTATCGAGGCCAAACGACAGGCGTACGGACACGTGGGTATCGATTTCCTCGCCGGTCCGACCGAGGTCCTGATCGTCGCCGACGACACGGCCGATCCGGAACTCGTCGCGACGGATCTGTTGGCTCAGGCCGAGCACGATCCACGGTCGCGAGCCGCGCTGATCACGACCGATCGCGAGACGGCGACCGCGACGATGGACGCGGTCGACGAGCAGATACCGACGCTTCGGACGAGCGATATCGCGTCAAAATCGTGGAGCGAAAACGGCGAAGTGATCGCCGTGGAGGACCACGAGAAAGCCACCGACGTCGCGAACGAGTGGGCTCCCGAACACATACAGCTCATGACGGCGAACCCCAGGGACCTCCTCTCGGAGCTGACGAACTACGGCTCCGCGTTCCTCGGTCACCACGCCCCGGTCGTCTTCGGTGATAAGGCCGTCGGAACCAACCACACCCTCCCGACGCTCGAAGTCGCTCGCTACAGCGGCGGGATCAGCGTCGCGACGTATCTCAAAACGTTGACCCATCAGGAACTGACGGCGGAGGGGGCCGACAGAATCGCGCCGTGGGCGGCGAAGATCTGTGAGATGGAGGGGACACACGCCCACCAGATCTCCGCGGAGAGACGGATCAGCTCCGCGGCCGGACGGGAGCTGGCCGACGAGTTACAGCTCGATCCCGGCGGCGGTATCGACCGACCGGAAGAGTAATGCCGACAAGCGGGACCGCGCTCGTCACCGGCGAGGGTGTCGTTCCCAGAAGAGCTTTGTCCTACGATCGGCTAACGATACTGTGAGTCTCTTTCGTGCTGCCCTCGCCGTCGCCGATTCAGAGGGCGAAGGCCCCGTCGACTGGAACGCGGTCGGAACCGCCGCCCGTGCAGCGACCGATCCCGGAGATCTGACGCTGTCGGCGGCCGACCGGGACGGCTACGCCGACGACGTCGCCGACGCCCGCGACGGGATCCGAGCCGCGTCCGGTGTCGATTTCGATATTCCCGGGACGGTCCAGGTACAGAACCGCCACCACTGGATCGACGCGAACGTCGAGACGTTTCGCCGGCTACTCGGTCCGCTCGAGGAACAGGCGATGCTCGTCCCATCGATCGCCCGCACCGCCAACAGCGGCTCGATGGCCGTTACGCTCGGCTTTCTCGCCAACAACGTCCTCGGGCAGTACGATCCGCTGTTGCTCGGCGAGGGCGATCACGAACTCTACTTCCTGCACCCGAACATCGTCTCGATCGCCGACACGCTCGACGTCGAATTCGATCGGTTCCGTCGCTGGATCGCCTTCCACGAGGTCGCCCACGCCGCAGAGTTCGGCACCGCACCGTGGCTCTCCGGGCATCTGGAACGCTGTATGGAGGAGGCCGTCGCCGAGTTGGCCGCGGGCCGATTCGACCGAAGCGCGCTCGCCGAACTCGATACGACGATGACGGCCGTCGAGGGGTACGCCGAACTGGTAATGGACCGGGCCTTCGACGGAGAGTACGCGGACCTGCGGCGGAAGCTCGACGATCGGCGGCGGAACGTCGGCCCGGTCTCGCGGATCGTCCGGCGGTTGCTCGGCTTCGGGATGAAGCGCCGGCAGTACGAGCGCGGGAAGGCCTTTTTCGATGCGGTCGCCGACGAGCGAGGCGTCGCCGGCGCCGCGGTCGTCTGGGAAGCGCCGGAGAAACTGCCGAGCAACGACGAGCTGGACGACCCCCGGAGATGGCTCGATCGGGTCGGCTGATGCGGTTCCGCGGTGAGATGACTCGAGGACGGACGTGACGGGATTCGAACCCGCGATCTAGAGGTTAGGAACCTCTCGCCTTGATCCGCTAGGCCACACGTCCACTCCGTGGATCACACGCAAAAGTCCCGTTCCGTCGCTGACGACGCCGCGAGGTCAGAACGTTCAGACGTCTCCAGCGTCGTTTATTTATCCGTCTCTTCTTCGGTTTCGGCGTCCGCGATTTCGACGCCGTCGTCCTCCGCGTCCGCATCGTCCTCCGCGTCGGATTCGGATTCGACGTCGGGATCGGTTTCATCGGCCGGTTCGGCCGGGTCGACCGCCTCCGTCTCATCGTCTTCCGCCTCTTCCGTTTCCGCGCTCACACCGTCACGCATCTCTTCGAGTTCCTGTTCGACTTCCTCGCGACCCTTCTGGAACTCACCCATCGCCTCGCCGGTCGAGCGGGCCAGCTTCGGGATCTTGTTCGCACCGAACAACAGCACGGCGATCAGCAGGATGACGAGCAGTTCAGGTCCACCGGGGATGCCGAACTGCAGCGGGGCTGTAAATACCATTGCTATCGGAAATTAGCCAAGTCTCGATTATAGGCTTTTTCCTCGACGGCGAGAAATATACGGTTGAACTCGGTTACGCTCCGGTCTGTTCGGGATCCCGATCGGTCTCGAGTTCGGCCTCGGCGTCGCTTTCGGACTCGACGTCCGGTGTCGAGTCCGGTTCTGCGGGTTCGGTGCCGCCCTCCCGGATCTCCTCGAGCTCGCCCTCGACCTCCTCACGTCCCTTTTTGAACTCCCCCGTCGCCGACCCCATCGAACGGGCCAGTTTCGGGAGTTTGCTCGCGCCGAACAGGAGGATCAAGACACCGGCGATCAACAACAGCTCCGGCGGACCGAGCCCACCGATGAACAGCAGCTTTGTCATACATCGTCGTTCGCGCGGGTACTTGTATGCCTTTCGCCCCGATCGGTGAAACGGTGTCGGAAACCGAAAACAACAGGGTGATCAAGGACGGTACTGTATTCATGGTCTCAGAAGGCGAGACGGCACCCGAGTTCACTGCACCGATGCGGACGCCGAACGGCGATATCACCGAGATCACGGTGTCGGAGGCGCTCTCCGACGGCCCGGTCGTGTTGGCCTTTTTCCCGGGCGCTTTCACCAGCGTCTGTACGGGGGAGATGCGGACGTTTCGCGACCGCCTCGACGATCTCAAAGAGACCGGGGCATCGCTGTACGGGGTCAGCATCGACTCCCCGTTCTCGCTCGGCGAGTTCGCCGAGCAGAACGACCTCACGTTCCCGCTCGTCAGCGATACCAACAAGGAGATCATCGACGCCTACGACGTCGTCATGGATTTCGACGACCTCGGTATCTCCGGAGTCGCGAAACGCTCCGTCTTCGTCATCGACGGGGACGGGACCGTCACCTACTCGTGGGTGTCGGACGATCCCGGCGTCGAACCGGACTACGACGAGGTCGAGACGGCGGCCGCGGACGCGGCCTGACCGGCTCCGAGAAACGACGGCGCGTTGTGGACACTTTTTTGAGACGGACGCACGCCGTAGGTGTATGAGTGATAGCACAGACGATGACGGCCGGTTACAGTACGATCCCGGCACCGATCACGCTTTCCCGGACGGTCCGGTCAACGACGTTCTCGAGCGGATCGACGCCGACGAGGAGATCGGGGCCTATCTGGAGGCACAGAACGTCAATCCCGTCTCCCGGATGGGGTACAACGATCACGGGTCAAAGCACGTCGAGATCGTCCGCGGCGCCGCGCTTCGGCTCTACGATCTGTTGAAATCGGGCGGCGTCGAGTTCAACGGCGCGCTCGGTCAGGGTCTCGAGGAAGCCGACGAAGCGGTCATCATCGCCCTCGCGGCGACGCTTCACGACGTCGGCCACGTCGTCCACCGCCACGACCACTCGTATTATTCGATCCCGCTCGCGGCCGATCTCCTCGATCGCTTCCTCGGGGAGATCGAGCGATACGACACCGCAGACACGGTTCGACTCAAAGGCGAGATTCTCCACGCGATCCTGTGTCACCACAGCACTGAGACACCGCTCACCGAGGAGGCCGGCGTCGTCCGACTCGCCGACGCCTTGGACATGGAGCGCGGTCGGTCACGCATCCCCTACGAACGCGGGCGACGGGGAATCAACACGCTATCGAGTCAGGCGATCCGCCGGGTGTCGCTTCGTCCCGGCGAAAAGACGGCCGTGATGGTCGAAATCGAGATGACCGATGCGGTCGGGGTCTACCAGGTGGACGAACTCCTGAAGCACAAGCTAAACGGCTCCCGGCTGGAAGAGTACGTGAAAATCGTGGCCATCAACACGGGGACGAGCGGCGGAGAACTGGTCGAACGGATCGAGATGTAATCTCAGACGACGTTTCGATCGCCGCGAGTCGGCTATTCGAACCCGGTCCCAGAGAGGCTGTCTCCGTCACCGTCGACAGCGGCCTCACAGTCGAACACCGCCCGGATCGTGTTGTTCTCCTTCTCGTCGTGCATCGTCGGGTCCAGCGAGAAGACGCCGAACATATCACCCGACCGGATGCGCGCGGTGAAAACGTGTAAGAACCGGAACATCGTTCGGAGCTCCGTGTACATGAGCGACGTGGAAACGGACGCGAACCCGACGCGCGCTCGGACCGTTTCGTCCTCGCTGTCCCGGTCGAACAGCTTCGCGAACTCGAGGCTGATCCCCGTCAGATCACCCGGCGAGTTCAGCGTCCGGACCGGAACGCCTTCGATCTCGCTGTCGGCGTTCGTACAGTCGATGATACCGATCTGTTCGCGATCGGCTCCACGCCGCTCGAGTTCTTTGACGACGGTTTCCGCACCGGTGTTCGTCGTGATGACGATCGCCCGCTCCCCGTCCCTCGGTGCGACCGTGTCAAGCAGTCGCTGGTTCGTCACGGTCGACCCGCCGGTCAAAAGGAGGCTCACACCGTCGTCAAACGAGGTCGCCGAATCGATCCCATCGACTCGATAGCTCACCTCGGATCACCCGATGACCCGTCAGTACCGTCGGAATCCCCCTCGATGTCACGAACCATGGCGACGAACTCGTCGTCGTCCATGTCCGGGAGCGTGGTGTTGAGTTCGGACCTGAGCTCCTCGATCCGGGCTTGGAGTCCCTGAAAATCCTCGTTTTGATCCAGTTCCTCTTTCGGCTTCGAGGACCGGAGCGCGGCCTGTTTCGAGGAGAGGGCGTACAGCTCCTGTTCGATGTCGTCGAACTCCGTTCGGGAGAGCAGTCGCTGAATTGTCTCGAGTAGCTCCTCCCGTTCGACGGGCTTTGTCAGATAGTCGTCGAACCCCATACCGATCACATCGAAGTCCGGTTCGACCGCGGTCACCATCGCGACTTTGCATTTCGGGACGGCTTTCCGAAGCTCCCGTAACACCTCGTCGCCGCTCATTCCGGGCATCAGCCGATCGAGCAACGCGACATCGATCCCCTCCTCGAACTGCTCGATCGCTTCCTCACCACCGGTCGCGGTCAACACCTCGTAGTCGTCCTCCAGCCATCGGACGTATAGCTCGATGAGGGCTCGCTCGTCTTCGACGACGAGGACTGTCGGCTTTTGATCTCCGTCGGCCATTCTATATGTCACGTTTTGTGGGACTCTGTGATATGTATTCCGGGAATTTCTTCGGCTCGAATGGACGGTTCCCGACAGCCGTCGTCCCGAGACGTTATACAGAACAGTTTCACCTCGGTCTCGGAAGGTTCTAACCGACAGCGCGAGATGTCCGAGTATGGCTCGATTACCGGGGGTTGAGCCGTCCGATCAGGTGGTCTGTCACGTCGACATGGACTGCTTTTATGCGGCCTGCGAGCGGCTCCGCGAGCCCGATCTCGAATCGGAACCGATCGTCGTGGGGATGGGGTACGACCCGGGCGAAACACACGGCGCCGTCGCGACAGCGAGCTACGAGGCCCGCGAACACGGCATCGAGTCGGCGATGCCGATCTCGGAAGCGCTCGAGCGACTCCCTCGCCGGGAGGCGTCCGAGACGGCCGCCGAAGCAGGCGTCTATCGGCCGGTCGATATGACGTTTTACGAATCTGTCAGCGAGAGCGTAAAGGAGATCCTCGAGGATGCCGCCGGGACGGTCCGGAACGTCTCCATCGACGAGGCCTACCTCGATCTCGACGGGACCGACTGGAACGAGACACGGGCGTTCGGCGAGTCACTGAAGCGAGATATCCGATCGGCGGTCGGCGTCCCGGCGTCCGTCGGGATCGCCCCGGACATGACGACGGCCAAACTCGCTTCCGACGCCGAGAAACCCGACGGTTTAGTCGTGGTAAAGCCGGGGGACGTTCGTTCGTTTCTCGCGCCGATGTCGGTCGAATCCCTACACGGAGTCGGGCCGGTTACGGCCGACGCGCTCCGTGAGATGGGATTCAAAACCGCCGGCGAAATAGCCGAGGCCGACCGATCCGCGCTGGTTGACGCGTTCGGCGAGCGGGGACGAAATCTGTACGCACAGGCCCGAGGGGAAGACGGCCGGACGGTCGAGCCGAGAGGACGGCCAAAGAGCCTCTCGAGCGAATCAGCGTTCGTCGACGCCACGGACGATCCGGAACGGAAACGCCAGCGGATCCGAACGCTCGCGATGGAGGTCGCCGAGCGGGCGGCGGCGAGAGACGCCCTGTACAAGACGGTCGGGATCAAGGTCGTTCAACCGCCGTTCGACGTGAACACTCGGGCAAACTCTTTCTCGGGACCGGTCGACGACCCCGGACTGATCGAGACGACGGCGCTCGAGTTACTCGCCGAATTCGAGAGCGACTCGGTTCGAAAGCTCGGTGTCCGTCTGTCGAATCTCTCTTTCGACGAGCGCGAGCAGGCGACGATCGAGGCCTGGACCGATGAAGGCCGGACGGGGTCCGATCGGTTCGAGAAGTTGTGCTCGAAGGATGGACGGGGACGGGAGCAGACCGACCTGTCGCGGTTCTCCTGAGATCCCGGGATCGTCGGTACTCGAACGGCGGAGAGATACCCCTTGGTGTCTCTCTTCGGATGTATCGAACAGACGGAACGTGCCCCACGTCCGGTGTCGGCGTTCCGCGCGGCCGCCTCGACCGACCACCGGCGGTTCTCAGATCACGGAGGGTCTGGACGCGTGATCGGATATATACCTTCGCTGCACTCCATGTATTTCCGCGGTGGCGGATCGTCCGACGGTCGTCTGACTGAGAACTATGTGTTCCGGACGTCTGTCCACGGTTGATGGGCGAGGAAACGATCACGGTCGGACAGGTAAGTACCGGTGAGGACGCCGAGGAGACGATCGATCTCCCAGTCGTCGACGTCCTCACTGGACGCGGATTCGTAACCGGAAAGAGCGGAAGCGGGAAATCGAACTCCGCGAGCGTCGTCTGTGAGAAGCTGCTCGATAGCGGATACGGCATCCTCATCGTCGACATCGACGGCGAGTACTACGGGCTCAAAGAGGAGTACGAAATCCTCCACGTCGGTGCGGACGAGGAGTGCGATCTCCGCGTCGGCGTCGAACACGCCGGGAAGATCGCCGAACTCGCCTTAGAACAGAACGTACCGATCATTCTGGACGTGTCTTCGTTTCTCGACGAATCGAAGGCCCGCGAGCTCCTGACTGAAGTGACGAAGCAGCTCTTCGCCAAGGAAAAGAAGCTGAAACAGCCGTTTTTGATGCTCGTCGAGGAAGTCCACGAGTACATCCCGGAAGGCGGTGGCGTCGACGAGTGCGGTCGAATGTTGATCAAGGTCTCGAAACGCGGCCGGAAACACGGCCTCGGAATCGTCGGAATCAGCCAACGCCCGGCGGACGTCAAGAAGGATTTCATCACGCAGTGTGACTGGCTCCTCTGGCATCGGTTGACCTGGAACAACGACACGAAGGTCGTCGGTCGGATCCTCGGTAACGAGTACGCGGACATGATCGAGGAGATGGACGCGGGCGAGGGGTTCCTGATGACGGACTGGAACGAATCGATCCGGCGGATCCAGTTCGAGCGAAAGCGGACCTTCGACGCCGGGGCGACACCCGGGCTCGACGATTTCGAGCGGCCGGAGCTGAAAAGCGTCAGCGGCGATCTGGTCGACGAGCTACAGGAGATAAGCGACGAAAAAAGCCGCCGCGAGGACAGGATCGAAGAGTTAGAGCGGGAGTTACGCCGAAAGGAGGAGCGCATCACGGATCTCGAGCGACAGCTCTCGGAAGCGCAGGACCTCAAACGGATGGCCGATCGGTTCTCGCGGGCGATGATGGAGCAGGTCACCGGTCGGCCGCTCTCGGCGGCTCCGGGGCGACAGAGCGAACTCGCGGAGGCCGCCTCCCGGGAAATTCGTCGGGATCCCGAGCTCGAGGCCGAACTCGAAGCGGTCAAAAACGGCGAGCGCGAGCCGACACCGCCACCGGTTCCGGATGCCGGGGCGGAGTGGGAGTCGACGCGGGCGACGACGGAGGAGGAATCCGACGAGGGAACGGCCGACGGCGGGTCGGATCACCGGGGGTCGGAACCCGACCGCGAGGGTTCATCGAACGGGACAGTCTCGGCCGACGCCGAAATAGGGTCGGAGAGATCCCGAGAGACAGAGTCGACGGCGACTGAGACTCGCGACGGGCCTGTCTCCGAGCACCCGCCAGCGGACGCCCCACTCGTTTCCCGGCTTCGGCGTGAGATAGACGACCTCGACGAGATCGCGACCGAGATGCTCCGTCAGTATCGGGCACGCGGCCCCGCCTCACCCCAGGACATCCACGCAGCCGCCGGCGGTGCCGGCGACCGCGGTCCCGCGTACGCGAGAAATCGGACGCTCCGACAGCGGGGGCTGATCTCACACGTCGGCTGCGGACAGTACGATTACGCGCTGACGGAACTCGCTCGCGACGAGCTGACAGATCCGCTCAGGCCGGAGGACGGTCCGGACGAAGCGACGGTCGCCAACGTCGTTTCCTCCGTCGAGACCGCAGTTTCCGAGACGGAAAAACGGGACGACCGATCCGATTCGCCCCCGGAGACGACCGGTGGGGAAACGACGGTGGCGGCGACAGCCAAAGAGTGGCCGGAACTATAGTGGCTCGACCAGCGCTTCGAGCGCGGCTCTGGGATCGTCGGCTTTTGCGACGCCGGACGCGAGGAGGACGCCCTCCGCCCCGAGATCGGAGGCTGCAGTGAGATCCTCGCCGGTCGAGATTCCGGCTCCACAGAGAACCGGGACGTCCCCACCCGCCGCTTCGACCGAATCGGTGACGATATCGGGGTCGGCTTTCGAGACAGGCGTTCCGGTCCCGATGAGCTCGGGGGGCTCGACGGCGACCGCATCCGGCTTCAGGCTCGCTGCGGCGGCGATCTGTCTCGGATTGTTCGCACAGACGACCGTTTCCAGACCGGCGCGTTCCGCGGCGCGGATCCCGGCGTCGATCTCGGCCAACCGGAGACGCCGCTCGGAGTGATTGAGAAGCGTTCCCGTCGCCCCGGCACGGGCGAGCGATTCGGCGAGCGTGGATCCGGTGTGTGAGCCGTGCTCGACCGCCGAAACGTGCTGTGCCCAGGTCTCGACGCCGGTCTCGGCGACCGGGACGATATCGGCCGTCTGCGGTGCGACGGCGATCCTGACCCCGGTTTCGGCCGCCACGTCGGCCGCCATCGCCGCGATCTCGACCGGATCGCACGGATACGCTTTCAGGTTGAGCAAAACGAACATACCGGGAGCGCGTCTGCCAGAGAAAAATAGCTGTCTATCGTGACCGACACGAGTGATCACGTCGGCCGCTGTTTCGGGCGATCGGCTTCGCTCGCCCGCCTTCGAGGGGTTCTTACCCGTACCGACCGATAGAAACGCCATGGATCCGGTCGTGAGGCGCCGAACCCTGCTCGCAGCCGCCGGCGTAGCGCTCGCTGGCTGTATGGGCGACGACGAGGAGCCCGGCAGGGAGCCGATCCCGGACGAGGAGCGAGAGTCGCTGACGGGCTCTTGGCCGACGTTCGCCCGCGACGAGGCAAACACCGGGTACGCACCGGAGATCGACGGCCCCTACACGGAGATCGGCGAGGAATGGGTCTTCGAAACGGACGGCGATATCACTTCCAGCCCCTCGATCGCCGGAAACACGCTCTATATCGCCTCGACGGACGGATCGGTGTACGCTATCGATCCCTACGTCGGGGCCGAGATCTGGTCGTTCGAGACCGCCGGACCGATCACGTCGACGCCGGCTGTCGTCGACGGAACGGTGTACGTCGGCTCCGGCGACGACCATCTGTACGCGCTCGATGCGGCCGACGGAACTGAATCCTGGCGGTTCGACACCGACGGTCGGATCGGCGCCAGCCCGACCGTCGACGGGGATTCGGTGTACATCGGCTCCGTGAGCAACGCCGTGTTCGCCGTCGATCGATCGGACGGGGAACTGCGATGGCGGTTCGATACCGGCGCCTCCGTGCTCGGTGCCGCGGCACGCGACGGCGATCGCGTGTACGTCGGCTCCGGCGACCACAGCGTCTACGCACTCGATGCGGTCGACGGAACCGAACGCTGGTCGTTCCGGACCCGGGGGAACGTCGCCGGAGGGCCCGTCGTAACCGACGGGACGGTGTACTTCGGCAGCAGGGACAACCACGTCTACGCGCTCGACGTCGAGGGTGGCGATCAACGGTGGCGCTTCGACGTCAACGGACAGATACAGGGTAGCCCCGCGGTCACCGACGAAACGCTCTTCGTCGGATCGAGCGACGGGTCCCTCTATGCGGTCGAGTTGGACAGCGACGATCCGGACGGGCGATGGCGGTACAGAACGGGCGGCCCGATCACGGCGAGTCCGGCGGCGACGGCGACGAACGTTTTCGTCGCCTCGACGAGCGGCAACGTCTTCGCGATCCTCCCCGGAGACGGCGCCGACGTCTGGCGGTTCGAAACCGACGCGTCGATCCAGGAAGGGCCCGCAGTCTCCGAGGAATGGCTCTATTTCGGGACCGCCGACGGCGCAGTTCACGCCATCCGGTCCGGGTGACCGCTCGAGGACCGAAGCCGCCTCGTCGGCTATTCCGCGAGTACGTCGCCGATCGAGTCGCTCCACGCCAGCAGCTTCTCGTCGGCGTCGAACCGGGAGACGCACTGCACGCCGACAGGGAGCCCGTCGACGCGCCCCGAGGGGACCGTCACCGCCGGGAGGCCGACGTACGTCCACGGCAGGTTCATGATCGGGTCGCCGGTCGTGTCGATCCCCTCGGGCGCCGGTCCGGGAGCGCTGGGGGTGATCCAGACGTCGATATCGCGTTCGTCCATCCGGTCTTCTATGGCCGCCCGGAGTTCGAGTCGACCCCGTCTCCCGGCGCCGATCTCCGTCGCCGGGACCTCGAGCCCCTCGGTGATGAGTTCGGCCGTCTTCTCCCCGTATCGGTCGCCGTAGGCGTCGAACCACTCGTCCTGCACCATCGCCGTCTCCGCCGCGATCAGCCGGTTGTGAAGCTCGTTCACGCGCTCGATGTCGGCGAACGCCTCCGCGCGCCGGACGTCGTAGCCGGCCGCCTCCAGCGAGGAGACGTTCGCCTCGAAGCGCTCCAAGCCGACCTCGGTGGCCTGTTCGATGTACTCGTCGTCCGGGACGCCGAGCGTCGGACGGCCCACCGACGCGTCCTCCCAACCGTCCACACAGACGTCGGCGGCGCGTTCCATTCCCGCGACGTCCTGCGTGAACAGCCCGACGTGATCGACCGATTCCGATACCGGCAACACGCCGCCGATCGGAATCCGACCGTAGCTGGGTTTGTACCCGACGATACCGCAGAAGGCGGCCGGTCGAATGACGGACCCGACCGTCTGTGAACCGAGCGCGAGCGGACACATCCCGGCGGCGACCGCGGCCGCCGACCCGCTGCTCGACCCGCCGGGCGTGTGGCCGGTGTCGTGGGGGTTCCGCGTCGGCCCGGGCTGGAAGTACGCCATCTCCGTCGTCACGGTCTTCCCGAGGACCAGGGCGCCGGCGTCCCGAAGCGCCGTCACGACCTCGGCCTGCGGGCCGACGATCTCGTCGCGCGGGACCTCGGAGCCGGCCCGGGTCGGAAGCCCGTGGACGTGGAAGATGTCCTTGACCCCGACCGGGACGCCGTAGAGCGGCGGGCGGTTCTCGGGGTTCGGATGCCGATCTTCGAGCGCTTCGGCCTCCGCCTTCAGTTGGGATCGCGGCTTCGGTCCGCCCACCCACGCCTCGATTTCGGCCTCCCGTTCGTCGATCCGTTCGTACCGCGACTCGAGATACGCCCGCACCGATCGGTCACCGCTCCGTAGCCGCGTGATCGCCTCGGCGAGTGGG
>LFFM01000064.1_pt1 | contig 57558 bp, 61 predicted proteins | sample 643131 | NCBI WGS metagenome assembly LFFM01 (sample SAMN03777445, study PRJNA286221) | soda lake metagenome | biome: soda lake; feature: Kulunda steppe; material: water; isolation source: sample Tc-Br brine of Tanatar trona crystallizer | place: Russia: Kulunda steppe | collected 2011-07 | reverse complement strand
GGCGCAGGCGATGTAAGCACCGAAACGAGGGAGCGATAGCGACCGAGTGAGGAGCGCAGCGAGCGTGCGCCCGCCTCGCGGCTGGGGCTTTGGAGGTGTTCGCGGTCGATCCGCCAGCAACGGTTTATAAGTGATCACCTGGGGCCTCAAACCCGTTCACCACAGCACCATCTATTTATAAATAGCCGCCAGCAACACTGTTCGACCACGTATAAACGACCACAACACCGATTTATTATACCCAGTCCCGAAATCGATCGTCTGCGGTCCCGTATTGCCGGAGCTCGGATCCGAACGCATCACCGGCTGCGGATCCCGACACCGCCGTTCGAGCGTGAACAGGCCCCAATTTATATACTCGATCTGCCGACTATTTATATGGGATCTCGTTCGGCTACTCGCCGTCCGGCTGCTGTCCGTAGCTCTCGAACTGCTCCTCGACTGCCGTGAGCTGGTCGTCGGTGAGCGTGTGCGGCTCGCCGACGGCCGAGGACTGGAGGTAGAGCCGACACAGGTCCTCCACGTGATGCGTGTTCTCGACCGCGGTTTCGAGATCCGGGCCGGTGACGACCAGTCCATGGTTCGCGAGTATAGCGGCGTCGGCGTCCGCCTCGGCCATCGCGGCGACGACGTTCGCGGCGAGTTCCTCGGTCCCGTACGGGGCGTACTCGACGAGCGGCACCTCCCGCCCCACCGAGACGATCATGTAGTGGATCGGCGGCAGCGACTGGTGAAGCGTCGCCATCGTCGTCGCCCACGGCGAGTGCGTGTGAACGATCGCGCCGGGCCGGTCGTGTTTATAAATACCCGTGTGCATCGGCACCTCGCTCGACGGCGCCATCCGGCCAGCTAACCGCTCGCCGTCGAGTCCGACGACCGGAACGTCCACGGCGTCGAAGTCGTCGTAGGCGACCCCGGTTGGCGTCACTGCGACCGCGTCGCCGTCGCGAACGCTGAGGTTGCCTGTTCGCCCCGGGGTCAGATCGGCGAGCGCGGGTGCGTACTCGACGACCGCCTCGCGTGCGTCGGCCAACAGGCTCCGGTCGTCGTCGCTCATTGTGCCACCTCAATCACGTCCGTGAACTCGTCGAGCCGATACGTCGGGCGTTCTCTCGCGTGGAGTTCCTCGGCCGGCGGCGGGTCGCTGTCCGCAACGAACAGGGCGGTGTCCATCCCGACCGCGTTGCCTCCGGCGATGTCCGCCTCGACGTTGTCGCCGACCATGAGCGCCTCACTCGGACGAAGGTCGAGCGCCGAGAGCGCCGCAGTGAAGGGAATTGCGCTTGGCTTCTCACGGCCGACCTCCTCGGAAGTGACGAGTCGGTCGACGTGCTCGTCGACGCCAAGCCGAACGAGCTTCTCCAGTTGAACGTGCGTGGTGAGGTTGGTGACAACGGCGACGGCGACTCCTGCGTCTCGGAGGGCGGCGAGCGTCGAGGCGACGCCGTCACACCGGTTCATTTCCGCTATGTAGCCGTCCCAGTACGCCTCGCCCACCGCCAGCGCGGCCTCGGCGTCGTGTGTATCGGCGTGGATCCGGAGGGCACGCTTGAAATACAGGAACCGCTCGTGGGAGGCTGCGGTGCCACGAACCTCGCGTTTTGCCTCGCGACGTGCAGCTGCGTACACCTCATCGAACGTCGACCGATCCATCTCGTAGCCGTGCTCCCGAAACGCCGCGAGCGCGGCCTGCTTCCCCGCCTCATTACAGGGCGCATACGGGTACAGGGTGTTGTCGAGGTCGAAACACACCGCCTCGTAGCTCATACTCCGCAACTCGGACGGGCGATAACTTAAGGCTGCTTCGACGAGACGTGTGCGTCGACTCCGCGTTCCCCCCGTTTTCCTCGACTACCCGGTTTTATATACGATACCGCGGCCACTCTCGCCGTGACCTGATGACCGCCCCGGTCCGGACGAGACGGGTGTCCGGCGACCCGGCCGGGAACTGTGCCGATGCCGGCTGTTCGCTACCCCTTTCGAAGCGGCCGCGCCGGCCACGCGTTACTGCTCATTCATGGCTTCGCTGGCGATGTTTCGGCCGCGGGAGTTGAGTGTCACCTCTCGTCGGACTCGCACCTCCTCGACGACCTCCAGATCGATCAGGCGCTCGAACGTCTCCTCGACGACGTCGACATCGATTCCGAGGAACGCCGGTATCTCGAACGGCGACACGCCGGAGTAGAGTGCCATCAACACCTCCCTGTCACGGCTTGACAGGTCGACGTTGGTCGTGCTCCGCTCTTCTCCCTTGCGGAGCCACGACTCGACGAACCGCATCCGGTTCGGCTTTCCAGCGAGGTGGGTCTCGATACTCGTCCCCTCGTCGTCAGTGTGAGAGACCTCTATCACCGGTTTCTTTTCGCGGCTTACGGTCCGCTTCGCGGCGTCGAGCCCGCTGATATCGTCGAGGTCGAATTTCACGAACGCACCTCCTTCGAGCGCAGCGTTGAGGCCGTTTTCGTCGATCTTCACCCGAGCCTGCTCCCACTCGGTTTCTTGTACGACACCGCCCGCCACGGCCGGATGTTTCGCCATCACCGTCCGCTGGTCGATCAGCGCCCGGTACACGTCTCGCTCGAACGCCTCATGATCAGACGCGGCGACGAGCAGCACCTGCTCGCCCAGATCGAAGCTCACGTAGTTGGAAACCCGAGTGATCGACTGGTTGGCGTCGTGGCGGCCCCCGAGACCGTGGAGCTGTGAGAGCGGGATCGTTCGCTTTCCGTCGTTCCCGGCGAGTATCAGTCGCCGGTTCGACAACAGAACACGCCCCGGCGTCCACGAGACATCGTTGATCGTCCGCCCCTCTCGCACCGCGACGGCGAACCGCGCTTGCGTGTCAGCGATCTTCCGTTCGCTCTCGTTTCCCGACATCTACCCACCTCCCGCACGAAGGCTAGATACCGCGGAGAACACCCGCTTCCGAACCGCGGCACTCTCGTCGTCGGTCAACGCTTCCAGCCGGTTTAGCGTCTCTTGTCCGCCAACCGAGCCGAGCACGAACACGGCCTTCGCCCGGACCGATTCGGGGTGTTCGGTACCGATCCGGTCGAGGAGTTTGTCCTCGACCACAGGGCCACCGAGACTCTTCAGGCTCGTTGCCGCGAACTGTGCGGTCTGTGGGTCGTCGTCCGCGAGCGCGTCCGCGAGCGCCTCGACTGCCGGTGCTGAGTCAGGGTCTGCGACGCGCCCGAGGATCCACGCGGCGTTCCGTCGCTGTCGACGCTGTTGTCCCCGCGTGAGGATCTCGACCAACGGCTCGACAACCGTCTCGTCGTCGGCGGCCTTCAGCTCGGACACGACCTGATCACGGACCGCGTGGCTCTGTTCGGTCGGTACGTTCGAGAGCAGTTCGATAACGGAGTACACCGCGGCGTTCCTGACGATCGCGCTTTCGTCACCGAGTGCTCGCGCCAACGGTTCCACCGGCTTCGGATTGTTCGCCTTCCCCAGCGCGCTCGCGGCGATCCGTCTTATCGACTCATCCGCGTCATCGAGCAGATCCAAGAGTGGTTCGAGCGCTCGGTCCGTTCCGACGTTTCCGAGCGCGTTTGCGGCCGCCCGTTTGACGCGTGGCTCGTCCTCCAGCCGCTCGATCAGCGCCGGGATCGTCCTCGGATCGGCGAACGTCCCACAGGCCTGACAGGCCCGGAGTCTGACTCGCGGGTCTGGGTCCGAGAGCGCGTCGACCACCGAGGGCACCGTACTCGGCTCGTTCAGTCGCTCTAGGGCGTTTGCCGCCGCGATTCGGAGCTCTGGCCGATCAGCCTCCAGCGCTCGCGCGAACTTCCGTGCGGTGACCCACTCGGCCTCGGAACCACCCCCACCGGTAAGCTCCGCGAGGAGCTGTTCGAGTGCCTCCTGTCCAATCGCATTGAGGGCGTCGACGGCGGCACCGCGCACCTGTGGGTCGTCGTCGTTTGCGGCCGCCCGCAGAAGGCCGTCGATAGTCGCTTGGTCGTCGGGCTCAGCCAGTTCGCCGAGCAGTTCGACCGCACGCTTTCTGATCGCGGCATTGTCGCTGCCCAGCGCGTCCCTGAGTCGTTCAACGTTCCCGTTCCGTGCGTGCTGATACAGCGACATCAGTTCCTCCGAAACACCCGCCGACGCTTGTCTATCGGTTCGTATCGGTCGCTCCGGTCCGGCGGCACACTTTCGGTCATCCCGACGATGAGGACCCCACCGTCATCCAGCGACGCTTCGAGGGTATCGAACAGGCTTCCCTTGTGTCCGACATCGATATAGATGAGGAGGTTCCGACACAATACCACGTCGAAGGGCCCGCGTGCCCCGTCGCTTATCAGGTCGTGGGTGTCGAACTCCACGAGCCGTCGTGGTGCCTCACGGACACGGAACGCGTCCTCGTCGCGGTCGACGTAGCGGTCCGGATCCGACAATGGCGCGAGTTCCTCGGCGATATCCGTCGTCCGCGTCGTGTGGTAGACGCCCTCCCGAGCGCTGTCGAGCGCCTCTTCGCTGATGTCCGTCCCAAGTATCTTGACTCGGCTCTCGTCGATATCGGGGTCGTCACACGCCAACATCGCCATCGAGTAGGGCTCTCGTCCGTCAGCACATGGAGCGGACCAGATGCGGACCCGCCGCTGCTCGTCGGTGAGGTCGGCCAGCACCTCGCGTAGCACCTCCCACATTTCCGGGTTCCGGAAAAACTCCGTTACGTTGATGGTGAGCGCGTCCATCAACGCCTCCCGTTCTTCGCCTTCTTCACGGAGCAGTCGCTCGTACTCCTCGTGTGAGTCCGTATCCCGTCGGCGCATCCGGGCGGATATCCGGCGGTCGAGGTACGACTCGTTGTAGTAGCCGGGCTCGAACGGGACGGAGTCGTCGATCTGGCGTAACACACCCTCGAAGGCGGCGTCACCGGTCATAGGCTCACCACGTCTAAGACGGCCACGACGTCGCCGTCGCCGAGGACGGCCGTTCCGCTAAGTCCCGGTGTTCCCGAAAGCGGTCCGTCGAGTGGTTTCACCACCACTTCTTCCTGGTCTAACACGCTGTCACAGTGGAGCGCGACCTGTCGCGTTTCCTCACGGATCCTGACGAGCATCCCCTCGTCGGTGCCGGTAGCAGCGCTCCCGTCGATGCCTGTGCCACTCTCGTCGATATCCGCGGCACTCTCGTCAATATCCGTCGTGGTGGGATCGGCGTCGCTCGATCCGCCGTCGGTTGCCGTAACCCCGGACTCTTCAGCGGTTTCCGCGGCCGCGTCCGGCGGTGCGGGGTCAACTCCGGCATCGAGTCGTTCGTTCAGCCGAACGACCGGATACAGATCGTCCTCGTGGCGAACAACCTCGTCGCCGTGGACCGTCTCGACATCGTCCGCACGGGACACCTCTGCGATCGACTTTATCGGGATTCCGTACTCCGTTCCACCGACATCGACGAACATCACCTTGACGATGGCGACGGTGACCGGGAGTCGGAAGCGAACCGTCGTTCCCTCACCGGGTTCGCTATCGACGGACACTGAGCCGTCGAGGTCGCGGGCGGTCGTTCGAACGACATCCATCCCAACGCCCCGACCGGAGACATCGGTGACCTCCTCGGCCGTAGAGAGCCCCGGATGGAAGACCAGATCGTACACCTCGTCGTCGTCCATCGATTCGGCTGCCTCGCGGCTCTTGACACCCTCCTCGACTGCCTTCTCACGGAGTCGGTCCGGGTCGAGTCCTCCGCCGTCGTCCGCGACCTCGATGATCACGTTATCGCGCTCGCGCTCCGCGGTGAGCGTCACCTCCCCAGTCGGGTCTTTGCCGGCCGCCTCGCGTTCTGCGGGTGACTCGATCCCATGGTCGACCGCGTTTCGAAGCACGTGAACGAGCGGGTCGCGCATCTCCGTCAGGATCGTTCGGTCGAGTTCGACGTCGTCGCCCTCGATATCAAACCGGATCTGCTTGTCGAGGTCGCGCGCGATATCCCGCACGAGCCGCGGGAACGAGTCTGACACCTGTGAGAACGGAATGAGCCGCATGTCCATCGCGGTGTCCTGGAGACTCGACGCGAGTTTGTCGAGTTCGTCCAGCGTGTCCGACTCGACGCCCGCCTCCTCCAGCTCGCGACGGAGCTTGATCCGACTCGTCACGAGCTGTTCGACCAGCCCGTACAGCTCGTCGACCTGATCGACATCGACGCGGATCGACTTGATCTCCTCACGGTCATCTCCGTCGCTTCCACCCACATCCGACTCCGTCTCGTCCGACGCGTCGTCTGCGGTGGTAGCGTCATCCACACCAGCGTCGTCTGCGGCGGCAGTACCGTCTGCGACGGCAGTACCGTCTGCGGCAGCCGCACTGTCGGCATCGTCGTTGTCCGCGGCGGTACTGTCGTCGTCCGCGGCGACAGTAGCATCATCCACGCCAGTGTCGTCCGCGGCGGCAGCGTCATCCATGCGGGCGTCGTCAGTAGTAGATCCGTCGTCCGCGGGAACGTTGGTGACGCTCACGGACTCGACTTGACTGAGTGCGTCGAGTCCCTCGGCAACGACATCGGGCGCTGCGTCGGCAATGTAGGCGTCGAACCCGTCGTCGAACTCCCCGTCCTCCAACGATTCAGTGTCGGGCTCGGTGACAAACCCCCCGAACTGGTTATCGATCGCCTGCGTGATGAGCGTCGCGTCGACGGCCGGCATCGCGCTGTCGCCGACCGTCACCGCCGCGTGAACGACATCGCCGTCGAGGTCGGCGGCAGCGTCCGGGAGGTCAGGGGCAGCATGGACCGCGGAGTCTCCATCGTCGACCGCCTCGGCGTCTTCGCCCTCCTCGGCGTTTTTGCCCTCCTCGGTGTCGACGCCGTCTGGATCGATCGTTCCGTGTTCCTCGACGGCGCGAAGGCGGGATTCGAGATCCGAGGGATCCGTCGAGACCTCGCCCGTGTCGGCAATCTCGTCGACCATCGACTCGACGGTGTCGACGCCCTCGAACAGCAGATCCATCAGTTCGGGCGTCACCTCCCGGTCGCCGGCTCGGACCGCATCGAGGAGGTCCTCTAACGCGTGGCCGAACGAGGAGACGTCCTCGTACCCCATCGCGGCGGCATTCCCTTTCAGCGTGTGAGCGACGCGGAACACGTCGTCCATCGCGGCGTCGTCCTCCGGGTCCGCCTCCAGCGCGAGCAGTGCGTTGTTGAGATCTGTGATTCCGTCTTCTGCCTCGGCGACGAACGCCGCGCGGTGTGAGTCCATTATGCCTCACCCCCGAGAATCGCCCCGGCGACATCGTCGAGGTCGTGGACCGCATCGACAGCGCCGGTCTCTGCCGCCCGCTTCGGCATTCCGTAGATGACACAGCTGTCCTCGCTTTGTGCTATCGTTCGCGCACCGGCGTCCGCCATCGCTCGGATCCCCGACGCCCCGTCTGAACCCATCCCTGTCAGAATGACGCCGACGAGCGGATCGTCGACCGTTTCGGCGGCGGACCGCATCGTCACGTCGACGGCTGGCGTCACGGAAGTCGAGTCATCGTCGACCAGTTTTACCCGTAACCGGCCCGCCCGATAGCTGCCGATCTCGAGGTGACTCCCACCGCGCGCAACGAGCGCCTCGCCCGCACCGATTCGGTCGCCGTCGGTCGCCTCTCGGACCTCGTACGCTGAGACACCGTCGAGCCGGTCGGCGAATCGGGACGTGAACGCTTCCGGCATGTGCTGAACGACGAGTACGCGGCAGTCACCTGTCGGGAGCGCGGCGAGGACACGTTCGACCGCGTTCGGTCCTCCGGTCGACGCACCGATAACCACGGTAACCGGGTCGTCGAGGTCGACGCTCCCGGTTCTCGACGTTTCGACCGCCTCCACTCGCTCGTCGTGACCGCTTGCTCCCTCCTGGGTCGCCGCGTCGAGGTCGGCGTCGGCGACCGATCGAACTGCCGCAACCAGCCGCTCCGCCTCTCGGGAGACGCCGGCGGATACCTCGCCGCCGGGTTTCGCAAAGAAATCGACCGCACCGCGTTCGAGTGCCTCGAACGTCACCTCCGCGCCGTCATCCGTGTGCGCGGACAGCATCAACACCGGCGTCGGCGTCTCGTCCATGATCCGCTCGACCGCTTCGAGCCCACCCATGCCAGGCATCTCAACGTCCATCGTCACCACGTCGGGACGGGTCTCCGCGACGACGCCGAGTGCTTCTTCACCGTTGCTCGCCTCACCCACGACGGTTACCCCGGCATCGTCGAGGAGATCGCTTATCAACCCGCGCATGAACGGCGAGTCGTCGACGACGACCACCCGGAGGGAACCCCCTCGTCCACCACGCCGATCCGTCGTCCTGCTCATGTCCATACCGCCGCCCAGAACCAGCATAAACCCACGGACCCAGTAATCACTGGTGATAATTCAGGGGACACGGTTATGAGTTGGATTCCCGGACCTCTGTGTATGGCAGCCATGGAGACGGACGCCGAACGCACGAAAGTACTGGAGTTCGGCCTCGGCGAGGGAACGTACTGTCTGGAGATCGGCGTCATCGACGAGATCGTCGACGCAGGGGATCTCACCCGGATCCCGAACTCGCCCGACCACGTCGAGGGCGTGATGGACCTCCGTGGTCGAACGACGACTATCGTCGACCCAAAGACGCTCTTTGGAATCGATGAAACCGGCCCCCGCGAGCGGATCGTCGTGTTCGACGACGACGAGCTCTCGGAGGGCGGAACCGTCGGCTGGATAGTCGACGAGGTGTTCCAAGTTCGGGACGTGACTCCCGACGATGTCGACGACGGAACTACGACCGACGACCCGGGACTCAACGGGATCGTCAAATCCGACGATCGGTTCGTCGTGTGGGTCGATCCGGATGTCGAGGCTGACGAGAGTGTTGGCACCGGAATCGACGGTAGTGACGCAAGTGTTGGCGATGCCGGCAGCGGCGGGGATGTCGCTGACGGCACGGACACCGACGACACCGCTGCCGGCAGATCGAAGTCGGTGTGAGAAGCGCTCCAATGGAGTTCTCACCGGTGAAAACCGGGCGACAACGTTTATTTATGGACCCGAGTTGATACGAGTATGCGCGCTTCTAGTGGGGTCCCCGGCTTCGACGATGTTGTCGACGGCGGGTTCCCGGCCGACCGGTTGTACGTGGTGAGCGGTCCGCCGGGAAGCGGAAAAACCACGTTCTGTTCACAGTTCGCCGCACAGGGCGCTCGAAACGGGGAAGACGTGTTATATGTCAGCATGCACGAAACGAAGGAGGGGATCAAACGCGACATGGGCGGGTACGACTTCGGGTTTGACCGGGCGTTAGAGACCGATCGGATCACCTTCCTCGACTCGTTTTCGGCCGACGGTCGGCGGTTCTTCGGACTGCCCGGGGAACGACGGGATCGATCCGGAGTCACGAACCGACTGACCGGCTTTATCAACTCCCGTGATATCGACCGGGTTGTTTTCGACTCGACGATGCTGTTGCGGTTTCTCCTTGACGACGACGAGGACACCATGATCCAGCTCCTCTCCTCAATCAAACGTGCCGACGCGACGACGCTTCTCATCTCTGAGATGACCGACCCTGACGCGTACTCGGAAGAACACTACCTCGCACACGGGGTCGTCTTCATGCACAACTACCTCGAAGACGACGGGATGCGTCGCGGACTACAGGTGTTGAAAATGCGTGGTGCGAACATCGACACGGACATACAGGACATCGAATTCACTGAGGGTGGGCTCCGTGTCGGTCCGGCAGCAACGGTGAGTCACTGATGTACGACCGAACCTTTGGCACGGACTGGACCGACGACACGCTAAATCGTGAGGAGGCGATAGACCGGGCGTTCGCACTCGGTGTCGCAGCCGGCTGTGGCAGCGAACGCCCGGCTGAACTCGACCGTGTCCTTGAGGCGTTCCCGAGTACGTACGATCAGAGCATCGTTGAACTCGCCTACGATGAAGGGCGAACGAAGGCCCTTGAGGCACCGGCGGAGGACCCCGAACGCGTCTGGAAGCGACTTGTCGACGACACCGGGACGCCTCGGCAAGCGCCGGTTCCCGCCGCGCTCCCCGGAGCCATCAACGAACTGACTCTCATGGATCGACCGCGAACGGGTGCCCCGTCGTCGCTTGAGCTCCCATCATTCCTTCGAAAGTGATCGCTCGGAAGGGTTTTACACGGGTCGGACCGAAAGGTGACGTATGAGCGTGCTTCCCGACGCTGTTCTCGATGCCGACAGCGTGCTCATAAGTGGTCCCCCGATGAGTGGGAAGTACGACCTGTTCAACCGGCTGCTGTCGGACTGGTCGAATGCCCCTGTCGTTGTTTCGACCGGTCGCACTGCCGACAAGGTTCGCTCGGACTACGAGCAGATCACAGGCACCGACGCGGACGAGGTGATTATCATCGACTGTGTCACCCATCAGCAGGGTGAGAAGCCGGCCGACACCGCGACGACAAAATACGTGGGGAGTCCCGGCGACCTCACCGAGATTGGGATCAAATTCACTGATGTTGTCGAGTCATCGGCGGGCCTCTCCCGGTCCGCCGGCGTCTACTCGCTGTCCGAGCTGTTGATGTACTGGGATCCGGACCGGATCTACCGGTTCACGCGGGTGATGACCTCACAGGCGTCCGGGCAGGACTGGCCGTTCGTCGGCGTCGTCGGCTCGACCACACACGACGAACAGGTGATACACACCCTCCACGAGCCGTTCGAACTCGTCTTGGAGACCCGCATGGAGAACGACGAACGACAGTTCCGCGTTCGCGGTCGCATGGGTCAGCCGTCCGAGTGGACGACGTTTTGACCCAACTCGGGTCCAGCCTCACCCGACGAGTTCGAACTCGGGTCCAGCCTCACCCGACGAGTTCGAACTCGATACCGACGGGTCCGGCGTCGACAAGCCCCCAGTAGACGAACCGATGCGTGCCCGGTCCGAGGGGCGGACAGACGCCCAGATCGGTGTCCGGGACCGCCGACGCGAGCGCGTCTTCCTCCAGCGTGACGGACCAACTGTAGCTTCCGTTGGTCGCGAGCGACCGGTCCTCCCGCGGAAGCGTGACTGACTCACCGGCAGGCGAGCCCCGGACCTCCTGCCACCCGCTTCCCGTTCGGCGCTGGACCGAGTAGGCGTGTTCTCCGTGGGTGTCGACCGCGGTGTCGCCGTTGTTCCGCAACACGAGCCGGAGCGACGACCCGTAGGTTTCGGACGTTCCCTCGGTAGACAGCTCGACCCGCACCCCGTTTGTCTCGACGGTTCGCGTCTCGACCGGCTCGGAGAACGGAGCCTCCAGCCGGACGAAGTTCTCGTCGGCACACGACAACGCTCCCGGTGTTCCCTCCGGTCCTTGCGGGCCGTCGCCGGCCGTGAAGTCGAGGCATCCGGCCGCGGCCGCCGTTCCGACCGCGGCGAGTGTGCCGCCGACATGGGCAAGCAGCGCCCGTCGTGATCGCGTCATGTGACCGCTACGGGTGGCGTGGGTTTTAACCACACGAGTTGGGCGTCCGGTCGATGTCGACAGCGGGGTCCCCACTCGGCATCGAGAGCGGGCGGCTCTGACGACTTCACCTTCGGAACCGATTTCCCCTCGGCCGGCGCATGGCGGGGTATGGAGCTGTTCGGATCCAGCGGCATTCGCGGGGTCGCCTTGCGGTACCTCACGCCGGAGCTGGTCCTCGACATCGCGAAGGCGGCCGGAACGACCTGGGACGCCGACCGCGTTGCCGTCGCCCGTGACACCCGGACGACCGGCGAGCTGTTCGCTAACGCAGCCGCGAGCGGGCTCGCAGCCGTCGGCTGTGATGTTGACCGGCTCGGCGTCGTTCCCACGCCGGCGGTCGGCCAGTACTGTGAGTCGGCGGGCGTTCCCTGCGTGCTCGTCACCGCCTCGCACAACCCGCCAGAGTTCAACGGCATCAAACTCGTCGGCGATGACGGGGTCGAGCTCTCAGTCGACGTGCTCGAACGGATCGAACGCCGCGTCCTCGACGACGACTACGACCACACGGACTGGCACGGGGCGGGAACGACGACCCGCGTCGAGGGTGTCGTCGACGACTACGCGGCACAGCTGATCGACGCGGTCGACCGCGAGGTTATCGCCGATGCGGGCCTCACGGTTGCGGTCGATCCCGGACACGGGGCCGCGTCGACGAGTTCCCCCCGCATCTACCGCGAACTCGGCTGTGACGTGGTGACCGTCAACGCGACGCCCGACGGTCACTTCCCTGGTCGAGAGTCGGAGCCGGTCCCCGAGAACCTGACAGCGCTCTCGCGGCTCGTCGCGACCGGCGAGGCCGACGTGGGGATCGCTCACGACGGCGACGCCGATCGCGCGGTGTTCGTCGATGAGAGCGGGGCGGTCATCGACGGCGACACCTCCTTTGCGGCGCTCGCCGACGCCGCCCTGAATCCCGGCGACGCGGTCGTCAGCGCGGTTAACGTCTCCCAGCGACTCGTCGATGTCTGTGCCGATAACGACGCCGATCTGGAGTTGACTCCCATCGGCGCGACAAACATCATCACGCGGACACGGGAGCTGTACGCGGAGGACGTTCACGTCCCCATCGCCGGCGAGGGGAACGGTGGGGTGTTCTTCCCGCCGTACCGCCTCTCCCGGGACGGCGCGTACATCGGTGCGAAGTTCCTCGAACTCCTCGCAGCCGCGGACGGGCCGGCAAGCGAGGTCGTCGCGCCGTATACCGACTACCACTTCGTTCGGGTTAATGTCAAGTACGACGACGGCGACGAGCGCGAGGACATGCTGTCAGCGGCCCGGGCCTACGTCGAGACCTCGGCGGCGACGCCGAACACGACCGACGGCTACCGACTCGATTACGGTGACGCGTGGGTACTCGTGCGCCCCTCGGGCACGGAGCCGAAGATCCGGATCTACGCCGAGTCCGCGGATGCTGACCGTGCCGAACGACTGGCAGAAGAGATGCGACACGCCGTCGAAAGCGGTCGCTGACGGTCGTTATCGGTCGAGTGCCGCAAGCGCCTCGGCGGCCTCTCGCGCCGCTTCGAGGTGGTCGCGAGCCCGTCGGGGGTCGTCGGTCTCCTCTGCTGCCCGGGCGAATCGTGTCAGTGTCCGCGTTAGCGACGCTCGGGCGTCGTCGAGCGCGCTCAGTGAGCCGCCGCTCTCCTCGGACCGACCCCCGGCTGTGGTCGGTGACATCGAGGTGCCGGGAGCGGTCGTCGCCGACTCCGAACGATCTGTGGTCGTCGAGCCCGGACCCGGCGTGCCCCCCGGCTGTGGGTCACGTGATGGGTCCGCTGGCTGTGAGTCACGTGATGGGTCCGCTGGCTGTGGAGCACGAGCCGGTTTTGCCGGCTCGACGCCTCCCGGACTCCCAGCCGTCTGATCGCTATCGGTCGTCGCGGGCGACCCGTTTGCGGCCGTGTCGTCTGGGGCCTCTCCTGCTGGTGCCTGTCTGCCGCCCGCCGGGACCGCGTAGCCGTCCTCGGTGGCGTGACAGGTGGGGCAGAACTCCTGTCCGTCGTGTCGGAATATCGGATCGCCACACGCGTCACAGTGGCGGTTCGTCATCGTCGCCCCCTGTAAGAGTAGCTCGGACATCCGTTGGGTGTGTTCGCGCTGTTCTTCCTTTTCACCGAACTTTTCGCGAAGCTTCTCACGTTCGGCCTCTTTGTCGAACCCGTCGCTCATACGTGTCCGAACGTGATTCACGCGCAAAAAGCCGGTGGGCTCGGCCCGCTGTGGACGCCCTGTTGACACGAGCGTCCGCCGCTGTCGTGTTACTCCTCGGTTCGCGTGCGGTCGGGATCGAGTTCACCGCGGTGGATCTTCGAGCCGTCCTGAGCCACCTGTCGACCGAGCACGGCGCATTTGACCCGCATCGGCGAGATGTCGACGCCGAGCATCTCCGTGATGTCGTCCGTATCGAGTGCCTCCAACTCCTCGATCGTCATTCCGTGGAGGCGCTCGGAGAGCATACTCGCGGAGGCCATGGAGATCGCACAGCCGTCGCCGGTGAACCGTACTGCCTCTATCTCCTCCTCAGCGTCGTCGAGTGCGATCTCGACCTTGATCGTGTCCCCACAGGAGGGGTTCTCGCCCACGTGCGTGAAGTCCGGATCGTCGAGTTCACCGTAGTTACGCGGGTTCTTGTAGTGGTCGAGGATCTGCTGCCGGTACATGTCCGAGCCCAGTCCCATACTGCTCTCAGGTACGCCGGTCGCGCTCAAAAGGGTTCCGTCGGTCGTCCTCACACGAGCTCCGTCGACCGTGCTCGCCGGCTGCTCGCGGCCGCTACTCCTCGGATGTCAGTGGCATCGGAGCCGGCTCGGAGAGGCCCTCTGGACCGTGTCCGTGACCGGATCGGTTCGGCGCGTCTCCCCCGTCCGTGGTTCGAGCGTGGTCTTGGATTGACCTCAAAAGGCGGTCGTACTGCCCCTCATTCGACTGTTTTCGGACGTATGCGTCCGCACCCGCGTTGACCGCGTTCGACTCGACGATCGGGTCGTGACAGGTCGTGTGAAACACGAACGGCGTTTGAACGTCTCGTTCTCGTGCCCGTTCGACCAGTTCGACGCCAGTTCCGTCCGGGAGCCAGTGTTCGGTCACGACGCAGTCGACATCGTTGACGACTCTCCACGCGTCGGCAAGCCGGTCGACCGACCTGATGAGCGAATCGTCGAACCGCCAGTCGATGAACGCCGCCATCACCTCCGCAGCACGCGGATCCGGCTCGATGTGGAGGAGTTTGAACTCGCTCTCCGAGCCGGCGCGTTCAGTAGCGTTGCTGTCGCGGTGGCCGTCGCAACCGCAGTTGCCGTCGCGGTCGGTGTCGGCGGTCGTTTGTGGGGCAGTGCCGTTTGCGCTCGTCTGTGATCGGTCGGTCATGATTGTGGTTCCCGTGCGACGCGTCGTCTTCGGAGGCAGCTACTACGTGTGTAGTATCTCTTCTTCGAGTATTTAGATTTCCAACGCCGGTATAATAAGAATTCTGCGTTCCGAGTTGTCATGGCTCGAAGCTGCCCAAATCGGGCGGTACGGAATATCGTAGCATGATCCACCCATCCCTCCCGGCGGTCGGATCACCAGACTGAGACGCTGTCGGCTGGACCGGCGTCCGCTCCGAGGCACTGACCGGTCCATATTTAAGTTGTCCGGCAGCGATCGGTTTGGCATGTCGACACCATACGGCGAATGGCCCTCACCGATCGCTCCTTCGGATGTTGCCGAGGGCGGTCGCGGCTTCGGCAGCGTTCAGGTCGCAGCGGGGCACGCGTACTGGCTCGAACGACGACCGTCGGAGGGCGGTCGCGGCGTCATTTGTCGCACCCGGCTCGGTGATTCGGACGACACCCCCGACCACGACGAGGTCACCCCGGACGAGTTCGACGTCAGAACGCTCGTTCACCAGTACGGCGGCGGTGACTTCGCCGTCACGGACGAGGTGCTCGTCGTCGCGAGCATGGACGACCAGCGCCTCTATCGACTGCCGCCCGACGGTCACGCCGACTCAACGCCCATCACGCCCGAGCCCGAGGAACCCCTCGCGCTTCGATACGCGGACATGGCCGTCGCCCCCGGTGGAGACGACCTCTACGCGGTCCGCGAGCGACACGTCGGTCCCGGTACCGACGACGAACCGGCGAACGAGCTCGTTCGGATACAACTGTCCCCGGGCGACGAGGGCGAGCCGGACGACCCGACCGTCATCGCCGAGGGCAACGATTTTTATGCGGCCCCGCGACCCGCCCCTGACGGCGGTCGGATCGCGTATCTCCGCTGGGATCACCCGAACATGCCGTGGGACGGGACCGAACTCGTCGTGGCGGACCTCGACGCCGAGAACGCGGTGGTCGACGGCTCTCGGACGGTTGTCGCCGGGGGTCCAGCGGAGTCGGTCTGCTCGCCGGCGTGGTCGCCCGACGGCGTCCTCCACGCGGTCTCCGACCGGACCGGCTGGTGGAACCTCTATCGGTTCGAGGACGGGACCGCAGCGAATCTCTCTCCCGCCGACGCGGAGTTCGGTGTCCCGATGTGGCTCGTCGGAATCTCGACGTTTGCGTTCCTCGATGACGGGCGAATCGTGACGCTGTACACCGTCGACGGCGAGCCGAGCCTCCGGCTGCTCGCTCCCGATCCGGACGCCGACACGATGGCACTCCGCGACCCTGAGCTCCCGTACACGTCGTTCCGTCCCGCGTCGATCCGGTCCGACGGCGACCGCGTCGTTTTCGTCGGTCACCGACCAGATGCGCCGAGTGCGGTCGTCGAGTGGTCGCCACCGGTAGCGTCAGACGATACGGGAGATGATGGGGGTGATGGCTCCGGCGAACCCCGGCGACTCCGCGAGTCCACCGACGACCCACTTGACCCGGCGTACGTCTCGACGCCGGAGCCGGTCGTCTTTCCCACCGGCGACGCCGTCGGCGCGGACGACACTGTCGCGTACGCCCACTACTATCCTCCACACAACCCGGACGTTGCGGCTCCCGATGACGCCGAGCGACCCCCGCTCGTGGTAAAAGTCCACGGCGGCCCGACCAGCCGGTCGGAGGCGACACTCTCTGCCTCCACGCAGTTCCTCACCACCCGCGGCGTCGCGGTACTCGACGTGAACTACCGCGGGTCGACGGGATACGGCCGGGAGTACCGCGACGCGCTCGACGGCCAGTGGGGCGTTCGCGACACGCTCGACTGCGTGAACGCCGCCCGGTACGCGGCCGCCGAGGGGCTCGCGGACCCCAACCGGCTGGCGATCTCCGGCGGGAGCGCCGGAGGGTACGCCGTGTTGAGCGCGCTCGCCTTTTACGACACGTTCGATGCCGGCGCGAGCTACTACGGCGTCGCCGATCTGGCCGCGCTCTCCGCCGACACGCACAAATTCGAGTCTCGCTACCTCGATGGGCTGGTCGGCCCGCTTCCGGCGGCCGAGGAAACGTACCGCGAGCGCTCGCCCTTATATCATGCTGAGGGGATCACGGCTCCGTTGCTGGTGTTACAGGGTGGGAAAGACGAGGTGGTGCCGCCCGCGCAGGCGGCGGCGATGATCGACGCGCTCGTCGCGAACGATACGCCGTACGCCTACGTCGAGTTCCCCGAGGAGCGCCACGGCTTCCGCGACGCCGACAACATCGCACGGGCGCACGAAGCCGAGTTCGCCTTTTACGGCGAGGCGTTCGGCTTCGACCCGGCCGGCGATCTGGAGCGTGTCCCGATGTTCGTCGGGGAGCGTCCGCCGGAACTCCGGTGAGCCAGACGGCGTCGTCCGGGTGTCGCTGCTCCACGATCAACCGTATATACACAAACGACTACGACGTGAGACGGTTGTACACCGCCAGCAACGATTTATAAATAGTCTCGTTGGATTTCGACGACGACAGCCGCCGTACGGTTACCGGCGGGGTTATAAAACAACGATCGGTGCGATTTACAGGCTGTCGAGGCGAATGCCACGGGGCTTGACCCCGTGGATGAAGCCGACACTCCGTGACACAAGCCATTAAGTAGCAACACAGCGATAATCGAGGTACGGCGATGTGGTACGACTACCGCTTCCGCGCCTATCCTGACCGAACAGGTGTGACTGCTGAAGTGGAACGCCACATCGACATCCTCCGCCAAGCATACAACCACACCCGCTACGAATACAATGTCCTCGACACCGACGAGGACAACATCGGTTCGGCGTACCAACACCAGAAACGCCTCACCGAATGGAAGGACGAGTGGCCTGTGTTCTCCAAAGTCCACTCGAAGGCGTTACAGAAGACCGTCGAACGCTTCTACGACAATCTCTCGAACCTCTCCGAGAAGAAGCAGAACGGGCACAAGGTCGGGTGGCTCAAGTGGAAGTCCCCAAGCGAGTACCAGAGTATGACGTATTCGCAGTCTGGCTTCGAACTCAAAAACACGAGTGGCCGGACTGCCACAATCTGGCTCTCCAAAATCGGTGACATCCCCATTCGATACCACCGTTCCATCCCCGACAACGCAGACATCAAAGAGGTGACGCTGAAGAAAGAGACGACGGGTGAGTGGTACGTCACGTTCGGTCTCGACGTCGAAGAGACCACGCTCCCCGAGAAACCCGACGTAGACGACGTGGATGTTGAGGACTGCGTTGGCCTCGACCTCGGCATCAAGAACTACATCTACACGTCGGACGGCGACAGCGTGGACTGGCTTGACCTCTCCGACGAGTACGAACGCCTGCGTCGGGAGCAGCGCAATCTCTCCCGGAAAGAATACGGGAGCAACAACTGGGAGAAACAGCGCCGTGGGGTTGCCAAGATTAAGCGCAGAATCAAGCGGAGGGTTGAAGACTTCCAGCACAAGCTCACGACGTGGCTCGTCACGACGTATGACGCCGTGTTTGTGGAGGATTTGAACGTCTCGGGAATGCTTCAACAGCATGGGAACGCTCGGAATAAGCAGGATGCCGCGTGGCGCGGATTCATCGAGATGCTGGAGTACAAGGGCGACCTGTACGGTACGCACGTCGTCCAAGTAGATCCTGCGGGGACGACCAAAGAGTGCGCTGAATGTGGTGTCGAGACAGACAAACCGTTGTGGGTGCGGGAACACAGTTGTCCGAGTTGCGGGTTCGAGGCGGATAGAGACGCGAATGCGTCGTACAACGTTCTTTCTCGCGGCCTTCAAGAGTTAGGTCTGGGACAGGCCGAATCGACGCCCGTGGAGACTGCGACCGCTGTGGAAACCAATGGAGGACAGTCTTCGTCGGTTCCTGCAAGTCGCGTCATCGAAACGGGAAGCCTCGGGGCTTGACCCCGAGGCGGTTCACGCGAACAGATCCCGTGCCTGCTCGACCGCGTCGACGAGCGCGTCGACCTCCTCGACGGTGTTATATATATAAAAGGACGCTCGGACGGAGGCGGCGACGCCCATCTTGTCGTGGAGCGGCTGTGTACAGTGGTCGCCGGCGCGGATCGCGACGCCGAAGTCGTTGAGGATGCTGGACAGGTCGTGGGCGTGGACGCCGTCGACGTTGAACGCGACGAGGCCGCCGCGCTCGTCGCCCGCCGGACCGTAGATCTCGACGCCGCCGAGCGCCTCCAGTTCGTCGTAGGCGTACTCGGCGAGCAGCCGCTCGTGGGTCTCGATCCGGTCGACGCCGATCTCCTCGACGTACTCGATGGCGGCCGCGAGACCGATCCCCTCGGCGATCGACGGGGTGCCGGCCTCGAACTTCCACGGAAGGTCTTCCCACGTCGAGTCTTCGAAGGTCACCTTCCGGATCATGTCGCCGCCGTAGAGGTACGGCTGCATCGACTCGAGGATCGCCTCGCGGCCGTAGAGGACGCCGATCCCGGTCGGACCGGCGGTCTTGTGGCCCGAGAAGGCCAGGAAGTCGACATCGAGATCCGCGACGTCGACCGGTCGATTCGGCACCGACTGGGCGGCGTCCGCGAAGATCAGCGAGTCGTGGTCGTGAGCCAGGTCGGCCAGTTCGCGGATCGGATTCACGGTCCCGAGCGTGTTTGAGACGTGAACGACAGAGACCATCTCGGTGTCGTCGTCGATCTTCGCCGCCGCGTCGGCCATGTCGAGCGTCCCCTCCTCGGTCACCTCGATGAACCGGACGTCCGCTCCGGTTCGCTTGCCGATCTGTTGCCACGTGACGAGCGACGCGTGGTGTTCCATCTCGGTGAGGACGACGTTGTCACCCGGACCAAGCTCCTCCAGTCCCCACGCGTACGCGACGAGGTTCATCGCCTCCGTCGTGTTCTTGGTGAAGACGATCTCCTCGCGACCAGACGCGCCGATGAACTCCGCGACCGTGTCGTGGGCCTCCTCGTACGCAACGCTTGCCTCCTGGCTCAGTTGGTGGATTCCGCGGTGGACGTTGGAGTTGTAGCCTCGGTAGTAGTCGCTCATCGCCTCGACGACCGGTTCGGGGGTGTGCGTGGTCGCCGCGTTGTCGAGATAGACGAGCGGCGTGTCGTCGCCCGGTCCCTCTCCCGGCGTCTCGGGATCGCCGCCGACCGATCGCTCGAGGATCGGAAAGTCGTCCCGGATCGCTTCGACGTCGAACGGGTACTGTTCTTGGACTCCCATTACCTCGATTTGGACCCCGAGGAGTAACAGGGCTTCGGTCCGGCCAGTGTTTCCCGTATCTCGGAGACGCTATCGGCGGAGTTCGTGATCGGCGACTCGCTCGGGGTCGGCTTCCCCATAATCTCGGAAAGAGTGGCCGTCGGTTATTGACCGGAAATGTCGTTTTGTGACACTGATGTGTGTGCTGAATACAGGGCGCGTATCTCGCACAGAATATCTCCCCCAATTCGATCAGAGTGGATCGGTCAACACAGGTGATACACCGATCGCTCAACACAGAGTTTACTTGTCAGGACAAGGTGACCGATTCAGATTGGTAGGCACCGTATCAATAGATAAATAGGATGACTGTAACCCACGCTCTAATGGTAGATGGTATTTATAACTGTAGTATAGTGGAACAACGCTAATGTAGCCTAAATTCAATTAATTAGTAGGTGATTCTGTGCCGACTTACGAAAACAAACGAGAAATTGACAGGGCGAAACTGTCCAAAGATACAATATTTACACTGCTCTCGGCACGACGCATACGAGAATTGCTTCGCATTCTTGAACAGTCTGACGGTGAAATGACTGTCGCCGATATGACTGCGGAAATTTCCCACAGAGAACACGGTGAGGACAGTAGTACTGCCAAACGAAAGGCGATATATGTATCGCTACACCAGACACACATCCCGAAACTCATGGAAGCGGGGGTGCTAGAGCGCAGTACGTCCAATACCACCATCCGACTTACAGGTCCTTGGAAGCAGCTATACGCCCATCTTGAGTTCGACCCACTGATCAAAAAACGAGGGGTTTTATATCGGATGTTTCGACCTCAAAAAAACGAGGAGGTGGCCTAACTCTGTCTAACATTTGTTGATAGAGGACGGACTTGAGTAACTGAAAAGGTTAGTCGACTCACGAAGCGATCAGTACAGTGGCAAAAAATATCCGCGAGCTGGTGATCGAACTCAGTTCAGACCAATCCAACGGACCAAAGAACAGTGTACGACAATGCTAGGACTGATAAAACGATACTGATAATTCCGAGAGTCAGTCCCTGTCCTCCGGTCATAACTGAGGTAATGCCTCATATAGTACTATTTTTGCGTGGCTCAGTCTAATCGCTGTATTCGCAAGCGCATTCTATCGGCTGATTCAGGATTCAGGTGGAGAAAATAACGCAGTTCCCGTGCTGACTACACTCTCTATATTCAGCACCACTTTCGAGACCTATACGCAAATAAGTACTTCAACGGAGCTCAGTCACTTATATATCGTCGCTGGCGCGGTGACCGCCACTGAAGTCCCACGCGGTATATGACCACCTGACACGTCACACCTTCCCGAGCGGACGGTGTTTATAAACTACCGGCCGACCCCACTCACGAGCGCGCCACCCCGACTCGGGGAGTCGGCGTCTCATGCTATTTATATACGCTGTCGACGGCCTCCCGCGTTCGATCGGGGCCGTTGCCTTCGCTCCGGCGCGACGCCCGAACTAATGCCCTTTTGAACGCGGGGACCATCACCTCGGATATGACCGAAACGCTCACCCTCGCGACCCGCGGGTCGGATCTGGCCCTCACACAGGCCGAGACCGTCCGCGACGCGCTGTCGACCCGAAAACGCGAGGTCGAGATCCGCCGCGTTGAGACGCGCGGCGATCAGATCCCGGACGAGCAGATCCACCGACTCGGGCGCACTGGGGCGTTCGTCCGCGCGCTCGACGAGGAGGTGCTCGCCGGCGACGCCGACCTCGCGGTCCACTCGCTGAAGGACGTGCCCACGGAGGGAATGGAGGACATGGTCGTCGCGGGCGTCCCCGAGCGCGCTCCCTCGGGCGACGTCCTCGTTCATCCGGACGGCCTCGCGCTCGCGGAGCTCCCCGCCGGCGCGGTCGTCGGAACCGGCTCGCTCCGACGGACCGCTCAGATCGCGGCCGCCCGGCCGGATCTCACCGTGGAGCCGATCCGCGGCAACGTGGATACCCGGGTCGAGAAACTGCTCGCGCCCGGCCTCCAGGCGGAACACGAGCGTCGGCTGATCGCCTCCGGGGAGGCAGCGGCGCTAACGGCGGAGTCCAGCGGCGAGGAGTCGGATGGAGACGCGGATGAAGACGCCGACGAGGAGTCGGATGGCGACGCCGCTGAGGAGTCGTTCGAGCGCAGCGTCGAGGAGTGGTTCGACTCCCTCTCGGAGCTGGAGCGGTCGGCCATGGAGCGCTCCGTCGACGTCGAGTACGACGCGCTCGTGATGGCGGAGGCGGGGCTGCGTCGCTCGGGACTGTACGACGACGACCGGATGAGCCGCCTCCCGCGCGAGGAGTTCGTTCCCGCGGCGGGACAGGGGGCCATCGCCGTGACCGCGACGGATCCGGATACCATTGAGGCGATCCGGTCGGCGGTCGACCACCCCCGAACCCGCGTGGCGGCGACCGTCGAGCGGACGGTGCTCGCCGAGCTCAACGGTGGCTGTATCGCCCCCATCGGCGTCTCGGCGCTGGTTCAGGGGGAGCACGTCCACACCCGCGTCCGCGTGCTCTCGACCGACGGCACCGAGGAGGTGGAGGGAACGCGGGACCTCCCGATCCGTTCACATGCCGGCGCGGCGGCGTCGTTCGCGGCGGACCTCGCGGACCGTGGCGCGGCGGACCTGATAGCCGAGGCACGCGAGGCGGTGGACTCGACACCTGCTATCGACGAGGGGGAGACCGACGATGCCTGAGAGAGGCGACTCCCCCTCGGTCGACGACCACGCCGACAGCGAACACGACGAGCCACCGACTCGGACGCGCGGGGACGATGTCGGGACCGTGTATCTCGTCGGGTCCGGACCCGGCGATCCGGATCTGATGACGGTGAAGGCGGCACGCTTGGTCGAGTCGGCGGATGTCGTGCTCCACGACAAGCTCCCCGGACCGGAGATTCTTGGGGAGATACCGGCGGAGAAACGCGAGGATGTTGGGAAACGCGCCGGCGGCGAGTGGACGCCACAGGAGTACACGAACCGGCGATTGGTCGAACTGGCCGAGGCGGGCAACACCGTTGTCCGTCTCAAGGGCGGTGATCCGTTCGTCTTCGGTCGTGGCGGCGAGGAGGCCGAACACCTCGCCGACGCCGGGATTCCCTTCGAGGTCGTCCCGGGCGTCACCTCCGCGATCGCCGGTCCTGCGGTCGCCGGAATCCCCGTCACACATCGCGATCACACCTCATCGGTCTCCTTCGTCACGGGCCACGAGGATCCAACCAAAGCGGAGTCTGCTATCGACTGGGATGCGCTCGCGGCGACCGGCGGCACCATCGTCGTGCTGATGGGTGTCGGTAAGCTGCCAGCATACACCACGGCGCTCCGCGAGGCGGGCCTTGCGGGTGACACACCGGTCGCTTTGGTCGAGCGCGCCACGTGGCCTGACATGTCAGTCGCCACGGGGACGCTGGACACGATCGTTGCTGTCCGTGACGAGGCAGGCATCGAGCCGCCGGCGATCACTGTCATCGGCGACGTGGCGGCGACTCGCGGTCGGGTCGTGGCGTTTCTCGAAAACGCGGGCTCTGCGCCGGTGGCTCGCCCCGGAACCGACGACGACCGGGCCGGAGATGGGGCAACTGACGACGACCGCGCGAGCAACGCGGGTGGTGAGGACGCGTGAGCAACGCGCCTCGGGTTGCGGTGTTCCGTCCCGATGACGAGCGGATTGCGGACGCGGTTGACGTGTTGGAGTCGCTCGGTGCCGAGCCGGTCGCCGACCCGATGCTTGCGATCGAGCCGACCGGGGCGGTTCCCGCTGATGCGTCGTACGTCGTGGTAACGAGCAAGACGGGTGTCGAACTCGCCGCGGACGCGGGCTGGGCACCGGGCGACGCGACCCTCGCTGCCATCGGCCCGGCGACCGCGAAAGCCGCCCGCGACGCGGGGTGGACGGTCGATATCGTCCCCGACGAGTACACCTCCACGGGGCTCGTGGCGACCCTCAGCGACCGTGTCGAAGGGGAGTCCGTCGAGGTCGCACGCTCGGATCACGGAAGCGAGGTGCTGCTCGACGGCCTCACGGAGGCGGGTGCCGACGTGACAGAGACTGTTCTCTACCGGCTGACGCGACCGACGGGGGCCGGTGACTCGGCGATAGCCGCCGCCGAGGGCGAGCTTGATGCGGTCGCGTTCACCTCGTCGCTCACGGTGGCGCACTTCGTCGAGGCGGCCGCGGAACGGGGCGTCCGCGACGCGGCGCTCGCCGGTCTCGCCGAGGCGGTTGTCGGCGTGATCGGTCCGCCAACCGCCGAGACGGCGGCTGAATACGGGATTGAGGTCGATGTCGTTCCCGACGAGGCTGCGTTCGACACACTCGCGACCGCCGTCGTCGACGCCGCGACCCCGAGCGAGTCGGGCGACCCGGTGTAGCTTCGGTCCGAAAGTATCTTTCGGCATACAGTTGATGACCCCGATCAGTTCTCAAAGCCGATATCATCGCTCTCGATCGTTTCACGGTACTGACTGGACTTCTCCCGGCCGGGCGCTGACCCCTGATAGCTCGCCGTAACGCCCATACACGACGATGACGCCGGGGCGAGGCGAATGTATCTCGGTGTCGGCGACTCTTCGACGGATCGACGCTTACTCCGTTCTATCAAATTCAATAATTTGGTGCGCGCTTTTATGTTCGACAAGCTGATATCACATCGCATGGAACAGAGCGACCGATGGACCACGCGGGTTGACGACGGGACGCTCGTCGTCGAGTTCCCTCACGGGACGGGGTTGAGTCCCGCCGACGGCGAGGCGTTGCTCGATCGGTGGCGAACCCTCACCGCCGACCGTCCAATCAGCGCCGTCGTGATCGTCGTGCGGACAAGCCGTCCGTGTTCGGACGCCGGTCGCCGTGCGCTCCGCGAATCGGCGCAGATCGCGGTCGCTCGCGGCGTCGAGCGGTTCGCCGTCGTCGGCGAGCGCTCGAAACGACGCTACCTCAAACGAACGATCGATATCGAAGACATCACCGTCGAAGCGTTCAACGATCCGGAAACCGGGTTAGACTGGGCCGCGTGTCCCGCGGATGCCAACCCCTCTGTCGGGTCATCTCCGTCGTAGCAGTCTCCCTATCCGGTCCCAAGACTCCGATTGTTGCCGCCTCATCCACGCCCTGCGGTCTCGATCTCCGCCGCCTCGACGACGCGCTTCGCGTGACGAGTGGCACGTTCACGAACCGCGTTAGCGTCGATTCCGACGTGTTCGCCCCCGTCGTATCTGACCTCGCCGGCGACCATCGTGAACACCACGTCGTCGCCGTGGGCCGCGTACACGAGGTGGGAGAGCGGGTCGTGGACCGGTGTCGCCCGCGTTTTTTCCGTCGTGATTCCGACCACGTCTGCCTCGTACCCAGGTTCGAGGCGACCGATCCGATCGAAGCCGGCTGCCTGTGCGCCGTTCACCGTCGCCAACTCGAGAACCGTCTCTGCGGGGAGGCGCGTCGGATCGCGTGCGTCTACCTTTCCAAGCAGGCTCGCCTGCCGCATCTCCGTGAACGGGTCGAGGGTGTTGTTACACGGCGGCCCATCGTTGCCGAGCGCGACCGTGATCCCGCGCTCCAGATAGTCGTGGATCGGTGCGATCCCCGAGGCCAGTTTCATATTCGAGGAGGGACAGTGGGTGACGACCGTCTCGGTCTCTGCGAGCACCTGCCGCTCGCTCTCGTCTGTGTGAACGCAGTGTGCGAGTGTTACGTCCGGTCCGGTGAGGCCGACCTCGTCGAGCCAGTGAACGTTCCGTCGCCCAGTCGCCTCCTCGACGGTTTCGATCTCCGTTTCGTTCTCGCTGGCGTGTGTATGGATCGTGACGCCGTCGTAGCGGTCAGCAATCTCCCGACAGCCACGGAGACAGGCCTCCGTACAGGTGACCGCGAACCGCGGAGTGACCGCGTAGCGGATCCGGCCGTCTGCCGCGCCGTGGTACTCTTTTATTAGTGTCTCCGTCTCCGCGAGGCCGGCGTCGGTCGACTCCAAGAGACCGTCTGGCGATTTCTTGTCCATCAACACCTTCCCGAGTCGCCCGCGGATCCCGGTTTCGATCGCCGCCTCGAACGCTTCCGCGGCGTGGTTGACGGAGAGATGGTCGACGACCGTGGTGGTTCCCGATTCGAGGCACTCAAGATAGCCGAGCTCCGCCGCCGCTCGCGTGGCGTCGGCATCCATCGCGGCCTCCATCGGTAACACGGCCTCGAACAGCCAGTCGAGTAGCTCGTCATCGTCGGCGATCCCTCGCCCCAGCGATTGGACCGAGTGAACGTGGCCGCCCACGAGCCCCGGTGCGACGATGTCGAACGACCGACGGTCGTGGTCCGAGTACTCCTCAAGGAGGGTGTTTGCGTCGCCAACCGCGGCGATCGTCGACCCCTCGACGACGACTGCGCCGTCGGCAATGACGGTTTCCGGGTCGGCGATGACGGTCCCTGTGATCAGCATGTCCGTCCGTTCCTGACGGTCGACTCTTAAGAGGATGTCCCTCGCGGACCGAGTGTGAATGGCACCGACCCCGACCGGCCGCGTCGCCGCCGACCGTCCGACCGTCCGACCGTCCGACCGTACGTCACATTGTCCGGCTCTCACTCCAACTCACGCTCGCGCCGCTTGCCGGACCGGCTCACGGACCGATCCGTAGCCCGGTTCCCGGCTCGAGTATCGACGCGCTCGTCAAGCGGTTCGGTCTCCAGCAGCCGGTCGAGCCTGCGCTCGAACTCTGCCTCGTCGATTTCACCGGTCGCGTAGCGATCGCGCAGCTCCGCGACCGGCTGCTCTGCGGTCGTCGATTCCGAGATGTCTTCGTCGCTTTCGGAGGCGACGAGCGGGAAGTCGTCGCCGAGCAGCCACACCAGCGGAATCAGAAGGAAGTACCCGGTGACGAACGTTGCGGGGACCGCCACGCCGAGTCCGAGCACGGCGAACAGCGCGGTGAATCCGAACGCGAGAACCGCAATGAGGCCCGAAAGGCGCGCCTTTCCGAACGTCGGGAGGGACATACCGCCGCGATATCACTGAACCCTCAAAAACGCACCGCCGCGATCGTCGGCGGTACGCCCTCTCGCGCCGCCACTGACAACGCTCCCGTGTCGCGATCAACGGTACCCCAACGTCGCGACCGACGCATAGCGGCGTCGCGACCGACGCCTATTCGGCACTGCCTCCCCCACTCGGATCCGTGCTCAGATACGTGACGACGAACCCGGGAAAGGTTCGTGAGGCCGAGGAGTACCTGCCGGACGGATCCGTTGAACGGCTCGATTTCGACTACGCGGAGATACAGTCGCCCGAACTCGGTCCCATCGCGGCGCAGGGTGCTCGGGAGGCCTACCGGGAGGCCAACGAACCAGTCCTCGTCGACGACGCGGGACTGTTTATTGACGAGCTCGACGGGTTTCCGGGGCCGTACTCCTCGTACGTTCACGAAACCCTTGGCATCGAGCGGGTTCGTGAAATCGCCCGCCCGCTCGATGATCCCCGCGCTGCGTTCCGCTGTACCCTCGCGTACTGTGACGGCGAGGAGTTCGCTGCGACCCCCGACCCGATCGACCGCACCGATCGTGGGGCAGCCGCGGCGGCGGGCCCCGAAGAAAGCGGAGGCGGGTCGAACGGAGCGACCGCCGCGGAGACCGCCGACCGATCCGATCCGCTGCCGGTGAAGCTGTTCGAGGGCTACGTTCCCGGGCGAATTGTGGACCCGCGCGGCGACGGTGGCTTCGGCTACGACCCCATCTTCGAACACGACGGCGAGACGTTCGCGGAGATGGACACCGAGCGGAAAAACGCCGTCTCCCACCGCGGTCGCGCTCTCGCGAAATTCGCCGAGTGGTACGCGGACCGGTGAGGCCGCCGATACGGGTGCCACGCACCCCGCGCCCCTTCGGGTCACCAGTTCCGCGCGTCCCGATCGGGCCCGGGATACTCCCCGCCGACGACCTCCGGGTAGAGTCGCTCGGGAGCGAACACGGTCGCGAACGCTTGCGGCTCGCGCACGCTCACTGACAGCCGGCCTCGAAGTCCGGCCGCAGCCTTCGGACCGGTCAACGCCGGGTCAAGGCTCACTATTTGCATCGCACCACCCTGATACGCCGACGCCAGCGCCGGATGATCGCCCTCGGGATGCTCTACCGGCTCCCGCCACCTTGCCACTTTCTCGCGCCAGTCGCTTGCGAGGTCGGGATCCGCAAGCGACGCCACGACCGCTGCTGCGTCGTCGAGCAACGGATCGCTGGCGACGAGTGTCGTCCACGAGTGTTCTCGGAGGATGTCGAGCGCATCGCGGGCAGCACCGCCGACCAGCAGGTCCGCCGCCAGCACGTCCGCGTCGACGACGACTCTCGCCGGACTCGACTCGGGCCGCCCGGTCATTCGCGATCGCTCCGTTCCGCGCGTCGCTCCGCGAGCGCCCGGTCGATGTCGTCCGTCTCGGCGGCGTACTCCGCTGCTCGCTCGAACAAGTCCTCGAAGGTCATACGACATCGTCGTCCTCCGTACCTATCGGCTTACCGGCCCAGCGGAGCCCCGCCCCGTCGGAACGTCGGCCGGACGGATCACGCTCGTCTGACGCGGATATAAGTCGCTTCAGTCGGTCGATTTTGATGGGCGCACGGCCCGGACCCGTTCCGGTTCGCCGCGCCGATTCCCCCGGTTTTCCTGACCGACCCAATCGCCCAGCAGTGACGCCCGTGGATCGGGTTGTGAGCGTGCGACGCGAACGAAGTGAACTACTCCGTTCAGGGAGCGCCGACTGCGGCGAGTAGCAGGGAGTTCACCGAGAGAGATGACTTCACTTGAGCGTGCTCTGATCGTGCGAGTACAACACGAGCGTGTAGATAACGAGCGTAGGATACGTAGAGCCTAGGCCGGGATTTGAACCCGGGCTCTCGTCCTTACCAAGGACGCGCTTTACCGCTAAGCTACCCAGGCGCGTTCGTTCGTTGTCCGGAACTGACTTTAGGGGTTTCGATTCGATGCCGGCACGCCTCTGGTCCGGCAGGTTTGGGCGTCGTCACCGCTCCGTCGCGCTGACGGCTCGGTCCGAGATGTCCGCGATCCGGTCGGCGGTCGTCTCGGGGAGTGCGCGCCCCGGTGGGGGGAACTCCCCGTCGTAGTCGGCGGCGAGTTCGCGGGCGTATTCGAGCAGCTCTGCGGGTGGATCCCCGCCGACTGCGGTCGTCCCGGCGACGACGGCGAGTTCGAGAGCGTCCACCTCCAGATTCCTGTCGAGCGCGGCCGCCTCGTCTGGGTCGACTCCCGGCCGATCACGGCGGGTCTGGTCGCGCCCGAACGACCGCACTACTTCGACTGCCGCGGCGGCCGCACCGGTGTGAGAGAGCAGGGAGAAGCCCCGCGAGACGAGCACGTCGGCGGCGAGGACATCCATGTCGGCGTCGATATCGGCACCCGGGGTCGCCGTGGATTCCCACGGCTCCTCGTGAGAGAGTCGACGAGTAAGACGAAGCCCCTCATAAATAAGTTGGACGCCGGCAGCCCGGTCGACGACAGTATCGAGATGAACGTCCGGGTCGAGCGCACGGGCAGTGACGAGCGACAACACACCCGGTGTCACCGCCGCGTCAGCAAGCCGCTCATCGAGCGTCTCACGGAGCTGCTCCGGCTCGATGTCCGCAAGCGCTTCGAGCGCGGCATTGCGCGCTCGCGCGATATCATCCATCAGCGTCTAATTCGACAGGCAAGGGCAAAGACCTTTGGAAACGACCCCCTCCTCATGGCATGATACGCAGCCACAGTGAGGGGTCAGTACGGGTCCTCACGATGGACAGGCCGGACAAGCGAAACGCCTTACGGCCCGACGATCTCTCTGCGCTCCGGACCGAGATCACGGACGCGACGGAACCGGTTGTCTACCTCCACGGGGCGGGTAACGCGTTCTGTGCGGGTGCCGATCTTGATGTCGTCTCGACGCTCGACGACCCGGCCGCCTTCGCCCGACAGGGACAGCGAGTTGCCACCGCGCTCTCTGCAGGGGACTCGGTCGTCGTCTGTGGGATCGACGGGCCGGCCCGCGGGGGCGGGGTCGAACTCGCGCTCGCGGCCGACGTTCGCGTCGCGACGCCGCAGGCGACGTTCGCGGAGCCCGGCGTCACACTCGGGCTGTTCGGCGCGTGGGGTGGGACGCTCCGACTCCCCCGCGTTATGGGCGAGGGCAACGCGCTGGAATTCGCGCTCTCTGGTCGAGTTCTCGACGCTGATGAGGCTCTCCGGACCGGGCTGGTCTCCCGAGTCGTCGGCGATCCGCGATCGGTCGCCGACGAGATCGCGGAGGGGAAACCGGACGCGCTCCGGGTCATCAAAGCCCGGCTTCGCGATCGGCGCGACGATCAGACACAGGAGGCGGCCGAAGCCACCGCCTTTGAGAGGCTTGTGGAGACGCACGCCGCAGCGATTCGGTCTGACCGAGCAGACGGTGAGGAACCACACGACCCGTGACCTGATCTTGATGATCGCACCGACCGCCAAGGAGGATGTGACAGATTTAAATATGCGACCCGACGAGGTGTAGTTGTGAAGCGCGCACCGGTAGTGTAGTGGTATCACGCAACCTTGCCATGGTTGCAACCCGAGTTCAAATCTCGGCCGGTGCACTCCTTTCAGTCGTGCCCCGCTTCCCGCCCGCTCTGCTCGCGGGAATCTCGGTCGGTACATTTTGCGAACAACGTGAGCAAAATCACCGAGAGTTTGAACTCTGAACGACGCAGCGGCGAGCGAAGCGAGCCGACCGTCGTTCTCCAGTTCAAATCTCGGCCGGTGCACTTTCGACTGACTCCGTCAGTCGACGTTCCGTTCGTTTCACTCACGGAACTCCCTGCGGTCGTGCCCCGCCCGGCTTCCCGCTCGCGTTGCTCGCGGGAATCTCGGCCCTAGTTCGTTTCGAAAAGCGGACCGTTTAAGCGTGAGAGGGAGGTCATTTTACACGAATGGTTGAGATACTTCTCGTCGTTGGTCTCGTGGTTGCGGCGTTTGTCGGCTACAATATCGGGGGAGCAACGACAGGTCCGGCGTTCGGGCCGGCGGTCGGTGCGGGCGTAATCTCGAAGGCCGGCGCTGCCGCGTTGATGTCCGTGTTCTTTTTTATTGGTGCGGGGACGCTCGGAAGACGGGTTGTCGACACGCTGGGTGAGGACCTTATCACCGAGGCTGGCGTGTTCACGCTCGAATCGAGCATCATCGTCCTCTTTTTCATCGGTGGCGCGCTCTTTATCGGGAACTACTTCGGCGTTCCGGCGTCGACGTCGATGACGGCTGTCGGAGCGATTGCCGGGTTAGGTGTTGCGACGAGCAGCCTCGATCTGGCTGTTATGGGTGAAATTGCCATCTGGTGGCTTGTCGCGCCGATCATCGGGTTTTGGGTCTCCGGCGTCATCGGCCGATACTTTTATCCTCGGATTAATCAGTGGATTGCGATCGATGGCACGGAGGGGCCGCTCTTGGCGTTCGATCGCTCGGGACTCCTCCCTCGCCCTTCGCTCGGCCCGAACACGACCCGTCGCGAGGTTGTTGGTGCGGTCGTCGTCGTCGCCATCGGCTGTCTGATGGCGTTTTCTTCCGGTACATCGAACATCGCAAACGCTATCGCACCGTTGGTCGGCGCGGGCGTCGTCGAAATGAACCCGATGATCCTGCTCGGTAGCGCCGCCGTCGCCGTCGGCGCGTTCACGATCGCGCGTCGAACGCTCGACACGCTTGGCAACGACATCACCGACCTCCCGCTGACGGCCGCTATCGTCGTCGCCGTCGTCTCCTCTGGGATCGTTATCGGGCTGTCAGCAATCGGGATCCCCGCGTCGTTCGTCATCATTGCGACGATGTCGATCGTCGGGCTCGGCTGGGGACGCGCGACGCGACCTGTTACCGTCAGCGAGGGGATCCGGGGAGACGGAGAGGCGAACGTCTCCGTCAGCGCGCTGAAGGCCGACGATCCCGGCGACGAAGTGACGGAGATCGGTAAGGAGGATCCGGACGATATCCCGGCGGCTTCCGACCTGTTTGATCCGTCGACCACCGCGAGGGTCGTCGTCCTACAGAACGTGGTCCCGTTGCTGTCGACGATCGGTGCGTTTGCGACGTTCTACGTGCTGTTCGGGTTCGTTTGGTAACTCCTCTCCTCACCGGCCGAATCGACGCTGCCGATCCTGGAAGTCGAGCACGGCTCGCAGGTAATCGCGTCGTCTGAAATCTCGCCAATTAACGTCTGTGAAGTAGAGTTCGGCGTACACCGACTGCCAGATAGCAAAATCCGAGAGTCGCTCTGCGCCGGTTTTAATCACGAGATCCGGCTCTGCGGGAAACACGAGCCGATCGCCGATCGCGTCCTCGTCGATCTCTTCAGGATCGATCTCACCGTTGTCAACGTCGGTTGCGAGGTCCCGAACCGCGGCCGCGAACTCCGCTTTTCCGCCGAGTCCGACGTTCACCCGGATCGGTGCTTCCGCCGGGTCGGTGTCGTCCGGACTGCGGACCGAAACCGGTCGTGGGGCGTTGAGCCGCCGAAACTCCCGCATTAATGACGGAATGACCGCAGCGTCTAGCACTGACACCGACACAGTCACGCGCTCTGCGCCGTACTCAAACGCCCACCGTAGCGCCGACGCTAGCGTCTCAAACGCCCCATCTGCCAGCAGATCCCGTTCGGTGATGACGATCGCCACGTGCTCGGGGGGCTCTCCGTCGTGGAGTCGATGGCGAACGGCCAGATACGCGTCGTACAAACCCACGGAAACTCGTTTCGCGCGAGACGTATAAAGAGCCAGTGGGACCCAGTCGTCGGTCGACAGCCCGGGTCGACGGACTTGCTCGCGGACGAGGGATTTAATCCCGCGTCACGCATATCTGGGGTAATGACCGACAGCTACCGTGGGGTGTTCGGCGCGATCCCCTACGCGATCCGTCATACCGAGTCGTGGACGATGCGGGTGTATGGGATCGTCGGGGCGCTGGCGGCCGCGATCATCGCGCTCGTCGTCACCCTCGCGCTCGTGGTTTGGATGGGTGAGACCGCCGACGTTCAGGGCGGGACGTTTCTGTTTTCTCGTTCCCTATATGTCATCGCCGGCTTCGCGGCGGTCGCACCGCTTCTGGCTCCGTTGCTCTTCGTCGCCCGTCGCCACCGTCGAGACGACCCTGTCGCCTCCGGGTACGACCGGTGGCTGGCGTACTCCGGATTCCTGTTTCTGATCTCTCTGTATCTCGGTATGGTTATTTCAGCCCCGGCGGATCTTCGTGACCCGACCGAGTCAGCAGTTGTCTCCACGTTATACGCGCTGCCACCGGTTTCTGGGGCCGTTCCCCCAATAGTTGCCGCCGCTGTCGTGTTCTTCACCCACTACAGGCTTCGCGGTTCCAGCTCATCCGACGGGAGCGAGTCCTCCAGCCCGCCCGACGGGAGCGAGCCTTCCGGCTCGTCCGACGCGGGTGCGTCCTCTGACACTCCCTGACCGGTTTGGACACAGCCGAATTTCTCGACTACGTTGGTGAGGACGGCTCGAAACGCGGAAACGTCTCGGCCACGTTCCTTCCCACGATGACCAACGACAAGCAAAGCACGTTTCTCGTAACACACGTCGAGCCGGAGTCGGCGGTGCTGAAAGATGTCCACGACGGACAGGTTCATACGCTCCGCTCAAACCCCGGACTGGACGTTGACGACGCGGTCAAGGCAACGGTGGCCCCCGATCCGCCGATGGAAGTCACGTATCAGGTGATCGATGTCGAGGATCGGTGGTCGCTCTCTATTGAGCGGAGCGAGGAGCCGCCAACGGTTCAGGAGCGTGAACTGGCCGCGGAGCTGTCCGTCGGCGAGTTGACCCGCGAACCGCGTGCCGGCACCGGCGAGATACACGTGCTGCGTCCGCCGGAAGACCGGACCGACGACGCGGTCGACGACGTAATATCCGACCGGGAGGGAACACTATCACGCGCCGCGAGACTCGGGGTGAATCGCGTGGAGGTACGGTCGGAACCCGGCGTTCTCAGCGTTCGATATCTCCCCTGACCACGGACGTTCACTCCGGCGAACTCTCGGTCCCGGCGTTTCACCCCCACGCCGTCGATACGCCCTCGATCCTGACGATTCCGGATCCGGAAGATAAGAAGGCTTATTCGAGTTCACGGACGATGCGGTTCCATGGGAGCGATCGAGGTACCGGAAGTTGACTACACCGACTACTCCAACCGGCAACTCGTCGTGGTGCCGTTGGCCGTCCTTGCTCTGGCGATCCTGATCATCGGCGGGTGGTACTTCGTCACCGGTGCGCCGGCGAATCTCGGCTTGGAGTTCACCGGTGGGGTGGAGCTACGGATCGCTGACGACGGCAACGGGGATATCGAGGACCGGATCGATGCGGCGTTCGAACAGGAGCCGGATTCGGTTCGATCTATCCCCGCCGACGACGTGGTCGTCGTGACGTTCCAAGCATCAGAGGAAGACCCGGACGGGTTTGCCAGCGATCTGGAGGACCAAGCGAACGAGGCGGGATTGACGGTCGACGCACTTGATCAGATCTCGGCAAGCTTCGCCGCAGACACTGCGCAAACCGCGATCTTCGGCGTCGCGCTTGCGTTCCTTGGTATGAGCGTGCTCGTGTTCGCGCTGTTCCGGACGTTCGTGCCATCGGTCGCCGTTGTCGCCTCCGCGTTTTCGGATATCGTGATCCCCATCGCCGCGATGAACTTATTAGGGATCCAGATGACCCTCGGAACTGTGGCTGCGCTGTTGATGATCATCGGATACAGCGTCGACTCAGATATCCTGTTGAACAACTCCGTGTTGCGTCGGACGGGGGACTTCTACGAGTCCGTCAGCCGCGCGATGCGGACCGGTGTCACGATGACGGTTACTTCGATGTCCGCCATGATCGTCATGGCGATTGTCGCGACGCTGCTCGGAATTGATCTGCTTCGTGATGTTGGGATCATCCTCGCGATCGGACTCGCGGCAGACATGATGAACACGTATCTGATGAACGTGACGCTGCTTCGCTGGTACAAATTCGAGGGGGTGAAACGCTAATGCTCGAACCGATCAAGGACAACTGGCGAGTCCTCCTGTTGGCTGTGTTTATACTCGCGGCGTCGATTGCGCTGTTCCTGCCGGCGTTTGGCCCGGAGGCCGCACCCGGTGAGGACCGTGACGAAGCCCGCCAAGGGATCACAAACCTCCAGTACGGACTGGATCTCGCCGGCGGGACACGCATTCGCGCGCCGCTGCTCGGATACACCGCAACTGATGTCGAGTTCGACGGGGAAAGCACCGTACAGGTCGCGAGCGATGTTGCCGCTGAACTCGACGGGGTCTCGACGCGGGACGTCACCGCCGAGCGGGACTCGGAGGACGGGGGCGAGGTCGAGGTAACCGACGCCGACGTGAGCGAGGAGCAGTTCCGCGCGGCGATGGACGCCTCCGGCTACGCGTACGGTGGGATCCGTAGCGGCGTCACCGAGCAGACCCGCAACGCCGCCGAGGAGGTCATCCAGGAGAAGGTCAATGAGTTCGGCCTACAGGGCGGGACCGTTCGGCAGGTCCAGTCGATAACCGGCGAGTACTTCATTCTCGTCGAGGTACCGGGCGGGGACCGTCAGAACGTGATCGAGCTGTTAGAGGAGCGCGGGACCGTCCAGATCGACATCGGCTACCCGGACGAGGACGCCGAGGACGGCCTCGCGATCGATGAGGAGGTGTTGATCCAGGACGACTTCACCAACATCGGCACCGCCAGCCGGAGCGAGGAAGGTGACGGCGCGTACGTCTCCGTCTCCGTGATAAACGAGGCGGCCGAGGGTGAACGGTCGCCGGCCCATCGGTTCCAGGACGCCGTCGTCGAGCGCGGCGTCGCAACCTCCACCGGCGGAGCAACCTGTACGTACATGCAAGAACCGGTCGGCGAGTCAGCTGACTCCTGTCTGCTGCTCGTCGTCGACGACGAGGTTGTCAACGCGTTCGGTATGCGCGACGACCTCGCGGAGAGCATGGTTTCCGGATCGTGGGCTAACGAGGGAATCTTCCGGCTGACGACGACCTCCTACTCCGACGCACAGGAGATCTCGATCAACCTGCGTGCGGGCGCGCTCCCGGCCGAACTCGACATCGCCGGCCAAGGGACGTCCTCGACCATCTCGGCGGCTCAAGGTGAGAACTTCCGGGTCTACTCGATGATCACCGGCGTTCTCGCCATCTTCGCGGTCGCGGGGATGGTGTTCCTCCGCTACCGCGAGCCGAAGGTCGCGCTGCCGATGATCGTCACGGCGCTCGCGGAGGTGTACATCCTCCTCGGGTTCGCGGCACTCATCGGCTACCCGCTCGAACTCGCGGTGATCGCCGGGTTCATTGCCGTGGTCGGGACGGGGGTGGACGACCTCGTGATCATCGCCGACGAGGTGATGAGCGAGGGCGAGGTGAACTCCCGGAAGGTGTTCGACTCTCGGTTCCGTCGCGCCTTCTGGGTGATCGGCGCGGCTGCCGCGACGACGATCATCGCCATGTCGCCGCTGATGGTGCTTTCGCTCGGGGATCTGTCCGGGTTCGCCATCTTCACGATCCTCGGCGTCCTCGTCGGAGTCCTGATCACGCGCCCGGCGTACGGCGACATCCTCCGTCGGCTGCTTACGGTTCGCTGAAGGCGGCCGATCGCTCTCGACCCGCGTTTTTAACACCCGACGGACCGGACTCGTCGATATGCTCGTCGTTCTCTCGGATACCCACAGCACCGACGACCCGCGCCTCCGTGGACGAACGCGGGAGGCGGTCCACGAAGCCGACCTCGTCGTCCACGCAGGCGACTTCTATCGTGAAGCCGTTCTCGACGCGTTTGAGACGGCCACCGACCGACTCCGAGCGGTATTCGGCAACAACGACGGGGCCCCAATCCGCGATCGACTTCCCGAGGTTCGGACGGTCGAGTACGGAGGAGTCCGGTTCGTTGTGACGCACAGACATCGGAGCGGCGACACCGGGCTCGTCATGCTTGCTCGTGGCCGCGAGGCGGATGCCGTGATCTGTGGACACAGCCATCGTCCGCGGTTCGACGACTCGACCGACCGGCCGATCCTGAATCCGGGAAGCCACGCACAACCACGGGGAAACCGGCCGGCACACGCGGAGCTGGCGTCGAGCGAGGGTGGACTCGACGGCCGGCTCGTCACTCCCGACGGAGAGGTGTTCGAGCAGTTCCGGATCGAGCCCTGAAGGCCGGTAACGACCTCAACTCCGACCCGGAGGGAAGAGTTGCGGGGCGTGAGTCTCCTTGGTGTCGGCGTGTGCCTCTGTGTGGCGGTGTGTACGCTGGCGTCGACGTGTGCTTCTGCGGTGGTGGGGTCGGCGGCTCGTGGAACCGTTGTGGGACTGGAACCCACAGGAGGGCCGAAGCGGAGGTCGCACCCGAACGTATCGACGGAACTGACTTATACGTATTCGAGACACAAACACGCGTTTTAGCCATCTGAACTGATTTGGAACGACCGCCACGTATGGCCCTCTGCCGACGCGCGCGTCGAAACGCACAAGTCGATGCCCACGGATCCTCGTGTATGACCTCGGTGGATATTCTCCCAATCCTCGTTCTCGCCATCCTTCTCGGGCTCTTCTTTTTTGGATTTCTCCTTGTCCGTCGAACCCTGATGGGTCTCCGTGAGGGATACGAGGACGGGCAACAATAGCGATGGTCGTCGTCACGACACTCACGTTCCTCGTTGCGGGCATCGCCAGTCTGTTCATGGCGTGGTCGATCGGCGCGGGCTCGTCGGGCTCGACACCGTTCGCGCCTGCGGTTGGTGCCAACGCCATCTCGGTGATGCGGGCCGGGCTGGTCGTCGGCGTCCTCGGGTTCCTCGGCGCGGTGTTACAGGGTGCGAACGTCACAGAGGCGGTCGGAACTGAGCTGATCGGCGGTGTTACCCTCACTGCCGGCGCGGCGATCGTCGCGCTGCTCACTGCCGCGGCCCTCGTCGCGATCGGCGTGTTCGCCGGCTACCCGATCGCGACCGCGTTCACGGTCACCGGTGCTGTCGTCGGCGTTGGGCTCGCGCTCGGCGGCGATCCGGCGTGGGCCAAGTACGCGGAGATCCTCACGCTGTGGATACTCACACCTTTCGTCGGCGGGGGGGTCGCCTATGTCGTCGCACGGGCGCTTATCGGCGATCGTCTTCCGGAACGAGCGCTCACCGCAACGCTGGCCGGCGTGGTCGGCGTGATCCTCGCGAACATCGGCTTTGCTCTGCTCGGCCCGGCCGGCGAGCAAGCCTCGATCGCTGGGACGATCGGTGCCGGACTCGGCATTCCAGATCTCACGGGAACCGTCGCGGTCTCGCTCGCCCTCGCCGGTCTCATTGCCGGGATCGTCTACCTCGATATCGGTCGCGACCGCGCGGGCGCACAGCGCCGGTTTCTGCTCGCGATGGGTGGACTCGTCGCGTTCTCGGCCGGCGGATCACAGGTCGGCCTCGCGATTGGGCCGCTCGTTCCGGTGTTCGGGGATGTCGACGTTCCCCTCCTTGCCCTGCTCGTCGGTGGGGGGCTTGGGCTTCTGGCCGGCTCGTGGACCGGTGCGCCCCGGATGATCAAAGCTATCTCACAAGATTACGCCTCGATGGGGCCACGCCGGTCAATCGCGGCGCTCATCCCCTCGTTCGCGATCGCGCAGGCAGCAGTCGCGTTCGGCATCCCCGTCTCGTTCAACGAGATCATTGTCTCGGCGATCGTCGGTGCCGGCTACGCCGCTGGCGACGCCGGCGTCAGTCGCTCGAAGATGGGGTACACGGTGCTCGCGTGGGTCGCATCGCTGGTCGGATCGTTGGTACTCGGCTTCGGCGTCTACTCCGCGGTTGCGTTCGTGCTGTGAGGGCGAATTTGACGACGGACTTGGTCCGGGTTACGCTTCCGGATACGTTGGTAGTCGTCCGGAGCGAGAGCTTCCGTTGACGAACGGAAGCTCGGATCGGCTCGCTTGTACCTCCGTGCCGTCGACCCGAACGGTAACGGACTCCGACACCGTATCGAAGCCGACGAGTCCGAGCGCAATCGGAGCTCCGGAGTCTGGGCCAACCGCCGCCCGTGTCACCTCGCCGACAGCCTCGTCGCCGTCGAAGACGGCCGCACCCGGATCCGGAAGCTGATCGGAGACCGTGTCCGGATCGGCGTCGCGGTCGACTCCCGACAATGCGTCTGCGAGTCCGTCGAGGGCCAGTCCGACCAGCCGGCGACTGGGTCGGCCCTGATTCTCAACCCGAGAGACGACCTCCTGACCGACGTAACATCCCTTCTCGAAGTCAAGCGCGTTGCGGATCCCGAGGACGTTCGGGACGACACCCTTCAGTTCGTACTCGAACAGCGGTGTGCCTGCCTCCAAACTCAGCGCGTCCCACGTCCGATAGCCGAAGGGAGCAGCGTTGAGGCCGCGGTTGATCAGCGTGTCGAACAGCTGTGGAGCGTCCTCGGCCGCACAGACCACCTCGTACCCTTCCTCGCCAAGGGGAGCGTCGGTCGCGATCACAGTGACTCCAGCGTCGACCATCGATCCACGAACAAACGTCAGCGGCTCCTCGGGCGCACCCGGTCCGCCGAGGACCGACGCAACCTTTTCAGTTGATTTTGGACCGTGGACCCCGAAGACGCCGAGTTGGTCGGAGATGTCCTCGATCGCAACGTCTTGGATGAACGTCTTGCTCGACCAGTCTTCTCGGACGGGACCGGCTCGCTCCGGCGGCACGAAGACGAGCAGGCGCTCGCCGGCGTTGTAGACGTACATGTCCGTCTCGATCCCGCCCTGTGGATCGAGTAGGAGCGCGTACACGCCACGTCCGTCCTCGTCGGGAACCCGGTTGGTGACGGCGTTGTCGACGAAATCGACGCGGTCCTCGCCGGTGACGGCGAGCACGCCGTATCCCATCTCTATCGTGCCGACGACGTTGCGGACGGCTTTCCCGACACGCTCAGGTTTTCCGTAGTGATCGACGACCTGTCGACCACCGCGGTCGCGGTAGCTCGCGCCGTGGTCGACGTGGGCGTCGGAGACGAGCGTCATGTCCGTACCGAGTTGGGGCAGCGGCAAAAGGTCGCGGGTCTCAGAGTCCGAGTCGGTCTCGGATGGCGTCGACGAGCCCGCCCTGTGGGTCGTCGTCCGGTGCGTCCGGGTCGGGAACCACCCGGTCATGTGGGTGGACGCGAACGTGGTCTCCGTTTTCGACGGTGATCAGCGAGTCGGCTTTCAGTGTCGAGAGCGCCTCCTCTATCGCGTCGATGTCGGCATCGACGGCGGCACGGAGTTCTAGCACGGTCATCCCGTCGTCGCCGCGATCGACGAGCGCATCGAGTATCGCAACCTCGACGTCCGGACGGTCGCGGTACTCCGGCTTTGCGGCCATACTTCCCGTTTCGATCGGATGGGGTTTACCTCTACCGGCGGAGCCGCTCACTTGGTCCGCCGATCCGGGCTCGAACTCACCGCACCAGCCGGGAACACGAGCCGCACAGGTTCTCCTCTTTTACGTCAACCTCGCGGACGGTCGGCGAAAAACACATGACACACTTGTTGTTGTCGCAGTGTTCGAGTCCGAGCGTGTGACCGATCTCGTGAACCACTTCCTTTCGCACTCGGTCCGCGAAAACATCGACCGCCGGTTTCGTCGACACGCCCCCGTCCGAGGAGGTTCGGAGGCGGTGCGTCGAGATAACGGAGCCGCTTCCGTTGAGATACGCCAGCCCGAACACGTAGTTTCGGCGGCGGTAGTAGAGGTCCCGTGGCGTGATGCCGATGTTCTTTTCGCCGCTACCGACGCGCCCGACGACCTCAATGAGGTCCTCGGCGCGGTACTGTCCTCGATCGGAGTCGTACGCGTTCTCGGGGACCGCTTGGTCGTCGTGGACCGTGACGTCACAGTCGTATACCGACCGGAGCGCGGCGGAAGCCTCCCGCTTCACGCGTGGGGTGACTTCCCCGACGGGAACGATGTCCACGAGCATGGAACTGCTTTTGACCGCGGCAATCATAAACCCCGCGCCGTGGTATCCCCCTCGCGTCAGCCCCTCGTCGATCGGCTGAACCGGTACGACCGACTGCTGGAAATCGGCATCGGTGACCGTCGAGGCGTCGCTCGCGCGCTCGCCGACCGCGGATGTGACGTGGTCGCGGTCGATGTCGCGGTCGACGGGGCAATCGAATACGGTCCTACCGATGCTGACGGATCGGTTCTGATCCGGCGGGGAGATGTTGTGGGCCTCGCGTCTCTCAACGATCCGCTCTCGGCGCTCGATAGTCCACCCACCAGCCCCGGCAACCCGCGACCAACCGGTCCGGCTGATCCGGAGGCGGTCGAAGCCGAGTCGGTCGAAGCGAATGAGTCGGAGGCGACCGAAACCTCCGATTCGGTCACGCTGGGATCCGGCGCCTTCGACGCAGTGTACGGGATCAACCTCCCCGGAGAGCTCCAGCGACCCGCCGTCTCCCTCGCCGACGCGCTCGATGCGGACTGTCTGTTCACGACCCTCGGCTTCGAGGAGCCGGTCGTCTCTGTCGAGCGTGAATCCGTCCGCGGGACGACGGTGTACGTCGCACCCGCGGGATCTGACTGAGTCTGGCTCTCCCGTCGAAGACGCGGGTGAAGAGTTCGGCGCGTGAGCGTGGATCCGAACGTTCATTCCCCCCGCCGGCCCGGGTACGGACATGCAGGTCGACGCTGTCGTACTCGACATCGACGGGGTGTTAGTCGATGTTGCGGACTCGTATCGGCGAGCGATCGTTGAATCGGTCGACCGGGTGTGCGGAAAGACCATCGACCGCGAGGGGATCCAGTCGTTCAAGGACGCCGGCGGATTCAACAACGACTGGGAGCTGACCGACGCGGCCGCGCTGTTCGTTCTCGCTCGACGTGAGGGGCTCCGGATGGACCTCGAAGCGTTCACTGACCGGATCGCGGCCGACGACGACGGGGGAATCGAGGCGGCGAAGCGTGTCGTCGGCGACCTTCCCAGTGTCGCACAGGCGCGGGTTCGGGACCAGTGGGACACCGACCGCCTCCGTGATGTCTTTCAGGCGCTCTACCTCGGCGAAGAGCTGTACCGCGACCTCGAAGGCGGTGATCCGCCGGTGTCGTCGTCGGGATACATTCACGACGAGCCGACGCTCGTCGATCCCGAAACCCTCGCGGACCTGACCGACCGCTTCGACGTAGGCGTGTTGACCGGGCGGCCCGCGGCCGAGGCCGACATCGCTCTGGACCGCGTTGGGCTCGACGTTCCGGAGGACCACCGGATCACGATGGACGACCCGGAAGCGGGAAAGCCGGATCCGGAGGGTCTGGTCGCGTTGGCCGAACGGTTCGACGCCGAACGGGTCGTGTTCACAGGTGACACCCTTGACGATGTCCGAACCGCACGCAACGCCGCCTGCGAGGACGAGTCACGCGTGTACTACGGGGTTGGCGTCCTCACGGGCGGGTTGACTGGTGACTCCGGGCGCTCTGCGTTCAACGCCGAGGGAGCCGACGCCGTCCTCGATGACGTGAACGGACTGGTCGACCTACTGGACTGACCACATCGGCTGATCGATGCCCGCGCGAGCGCACCGAGTGGTCCTCGAACACGTCGACTGACGCCCTCTTTTCAGGTCCCTCGACCGTCGTACCCCACGACACGTCGTTTCGGCTCGCTTTCGACAAAACTCAAACCTGATATTTGGGTGCGATCGTATTTATATACCCGACTCAGATGTACGAGTAACCAGCGACCGATCGACCCACTCGGATCGTTTCAAGTCGACGCGATGTTCGGCTCGATTCACCGGGTTGTCGTCGGCACTCGACTGGAGATACCCATGAACACACACGACATCTTCGACGGAAACGACCGCGCAGTGAGTCCGGTTATCGGCGTTATTCTAATGGTTGCGATCACCGTGATCCTAGCGGCCGTCATCGGGACGTTCGTCCTCGGACTCGGCGACTCGCTCGGTGACAACCAGCCGACGGCACAGATCAGCGTAAGCCTCGATGAGGGAGCAAGCAACGCAACCTTCGAACACAACGGCGGAGACTCGATCCCCTCCGGTGACCTCCGCGTAATCGTCGGTAACGGAACCTCGCAGGCGACCGGATCCGGACTGTTTGACAGTCGATTCAGCGTCGGCGACTCAGCTACTGTGAGTTACGGTGAGGACAGCGAAACTACTACTGGCGCCGGTGAAGAAATTCGCGTCCGTCTGATCCACGAACCGAGTGATTCAGTTCTCCTCGACAGGACGATCGAACTCAATGATGGTACCGATGTCGGCGGAGAAATTACTCAGTAACTGAGTACGTCGGTACAACCGCTCTTATTCCAGTTTCTCTAACGGGCCAACTGGTTGGTACGGTCCGTTTATTTATAATGGCCTAGCGACGGAGAAACGTCCTATATAAAAAGTGCCGCGAGTCACCCGTTCCGGAATGATTAATGGGCCCTGCCGGATTTGAACCTCGGCCGTTCCGCTCGCGTTCGCTCGCTACACTCCCTGCTTCAAATCCGGCTCTCCAGCCTCGCGGCTCGCGGAGGTGTTCGCCGCGAGAAATGGGCCCTGCCGGATTTGAACCGGCGATCACTCCGTTATGAGCGGAGCGCTTTAAGCCAGACTAAGCTAAAGGCCCTTCCCATCAAGCGGTATCTGTTGGTCCCTCTTTAGCCTACCGGGTTCGAACCGATCGACGAGACACGGCGTTGAGAGGCCATAATCCCTCATCCTCGTCGAATCCCATCACTTAAATACGGTTTCTGGACGGTGAGTGAGTTTATATGTGATCGACGACGCTCCGGCGATGTTAGTCGAGCTTTCGCCCGTTTGTTTATAAACGATTGCTGACGAATCAGTAGCGGACACTTCCAACGTTTCAGTCGATCATTTATAAACGATTACTGCTGGAGTCGGGGTAGCGATCTCCAAAACTCCACTTGCGAGACGGTACACTCCTCTGGCAGTCGGCTTCGCCTGACGACCTCGCGGTCTGCTCGGGCCGTCACACCGCCCATTTCGTTTTTAAGAGGTGGCGCATTTATATCCCGACGGCGTTTGCGATGACGGTCACGCGTGACTACTGGTGATTGAAAAGGCGCCGAAGCCAGGACTCGAACCTGGGACCGCCTCGTTAACAGCGAGGCGCTCTACCAACTGAGCTACTTCGGCTCAACTCGGAGTACTCGACTTGTTTTGATAGGGCTTTCGTTTCCGCCCGACCCCGACGTGACTCCCGATCTCACGCCGTCGATACCGACCGTCTCGGACCGGTTCCCCTCCGGTGACCCGACACCCACCCGTCCGACCGACACGTTTTCGGCCGGACCGCGAGAACCTCGGCCATGGCCGAACTCGACGCGGTGCTGGCACGCGTCCGCGAGCGTGTCCTCCCTGACCCCGAGGAGCGCGAGCGACTCCGCGCGACCGCCGCGACGCTGACCGATCGGACCCACGAGGCGATAGCTGATCTCCCGGTCGAGGCCGATGTCGTCCAAGTCGGGTCGACCGCCCGCGGCACGTGGGTCGCCGGCGACCGCGATATCGACCTGTTTGTGCGGTTTCCGGCGGACCTCGACCGCACGGAGTTGGAAGAGTACGGGCTCGCGGTCGGACACGCCGTCCTCCCCGACGGCCACGAGGAGTACGCAGAACATCCCTACGTGAAGGGTGTCTACGACGGATTCGACGTGGACCTCGTTCCGTGCCACGATGTCGACACCGCTGGAGATCTGGTCTCCGCGGTCGACCGCACGCCGTTCCACGACGCGTACCTCACCGAGCGGCTCGACGACGACCTCGCGGCCGATGTCGTCCTCGCAAAAGCGTTTCTCAAGGGGATCGGCGCGTACGGAAGCGACCTCCGGACGGAGGGATTCTCCGGCTACCTCACGGAGCTTCTCGTCGCAGAACTCGGCGGCTTCGTCCCGCTCGTCGAGTCCGCACGCAGTTGGCACCCCCCGGTGGAGTTCGACCCCGAGGGTCACGCCGAGCGCACGTTCGACGACGCGCTCGTCGTCGTCGACCCGACTGATCCGACGCGGAACGTCGCGGCGGTTCTGTCGGCCGCGAACCTCGCGCGATTCCAACACTACGCCCGCGACCTACTTGCGACCCCGCGTGAGGAGCTGTTTCATCCCTCGGAACCCGACCCCCTCGATGCCACTGAGGTCCGGGATCACCTCGACAGACGTGAGGCCGTCCCCGTTGCCGTCGTTCTCGACGCACCCGATATCGTCGACGACCAGCTGTGGCCACAGCTCCGTCGCTCGCTCGACGGCATCGTCCGCGGACTGGACGACCACGGCTTCGACGTACTCCGCGCGCAGGCGATGGTTAATGACGCACACGATGACCCCGGCGGGGACCGAGTCGATGGTGAACCACCAGCCGAGGCCGCGACGGGATCACGACGCAACGGACCGGAGCGCGCGGCGCTGTACGCTGAGGTCGAGACGGCGACGCGCCCGGCTGTTACGCGCCACGAGGGACCGCCGGTCGCCGTCCGGAAACACGCGGCGAGCTTTTACGAGTCGTACGCGGACGATGTCGACCCCGACACGTACGGCCCGTTCATCGACGGAGACCGATACGTGGTCGAGCGCGAACGCGAATTCACGACGGTGCGGGGGTACCTTGAGAGCGACGCGGCGAGCGATGTCGCGCTCGGAGCCCGGATCGAACCCGCTTTTGAGGGCCGGGATATCCTCGTCGGTGACGCGGTCGCAACGCTCGCGGACCGCTTCGGGAGTGCGCTCCGTGAGTTCTACGAGCCGCATCCGTGAGGTCGGCGGCGACGAGCGGTTCGGTCGGACGACTCCCAATCAGTTGACGCTCAGTCGACGTAGCGATCGAAACCGTAGTACACGCCGCCGAGAGCGACGCTCACAACGAGAGCAAGCACCGAAAAGGCGGCCGCGATCCGTGGAAACACCATCCAGAACGCAATATAAAACGAGAACGCGAACGCGAACAACGCCACGATCACCACTCCTCGGGTCGGATTCTGGACGGCAGCGACGAACACCCGCTGTGGAATCGACAGCTCTGCGAAATCGACCTCGCTCGCGGCTCTCGGTCCGCGAGGAGTCTCCTCGCTCACGGGAGCGTCCCCCGTTCCGTCTGTGGGGCCATTTGCCGTCCCACCGGTGGCTGCCGTAGCGTCCGAACCGTCGGCGTCGTCGGTCACGTTCGAGTGTAGTGTCTCTGCCCTCCTGTACCTATCGTTCCACGGGCTCATATCGCTCGCCTCTACCGCGTTCACCACCTCTCAGCGAATTCCTCGTCGCCGGTCGTCAACCCGCCGTGAGAACCAAACTGGACCCAACAAGGAGCGCGCCGACCGCAGCCACGAGATTGAGTGCGGCGAATGCGGTCGCCGTTCCCCATTCGCCCGCCTCTGCGGTGGTGACGGTCTCGACGGCGAACGACGAGAACGTGGTGAACGCGCCACAGAACCCAACGCCGACGGCGAGCGCCCCGACTGAGCCGACCGGTGCCGCGATGACGACACCGAGCGCGAAGCTCCCGACCGTGTTGACAACAACCAACGACCACCGGCTCTCGATAGTGAGACCGACCGCATGACGGCTCACGGCCCCCGCGGCACCGCCGAGACCGACCGCTATCGCAGCCACAAGCGGCTCCGTCACAGCCGCCTCCCGACGGCAAGCCCCCCGACTGCCGCGAGGAACCCGCTAGCATAGCTGACGAACACGTACCCCGTCCCGGTGACCGTTCCAAGCGCGACCGTGTCGGCGGCGAACGTGCTGTACGTCGTGAACGAGGAGACGAATCCGGTACCGACAAGCAACCGGATCCGGACACTAACCGCCTGCGTCACCAACAGCCCGAGCACGAACGACCCAAGGACGTTCACGAGGAGCGTCCCAACTCCCGTCACGTCCCCTGTGGCAACGTCGATACCGTATCGCGTCACGGCACCGAGAAACCCGCCGGCCGCCACGAGCCCTGTACCGACGAGCGTCCGTTCCATAGTTCACCGTCGCCGTCGCGGATCTTGTAGCTTCTGATCACCCGAGTTCGGATCTGGTTCGACGGTCACTCGACAGCAACCTCGCTTGCTGTGGGGCTCCCTCCCTCGTGTGGTGTCCGCCTCCGACGCACCCGAACGGTATGTGCGGTCTCCGTCGCGTCGTCGACGACGAGCGCTTCCCCGGTTCCGGTCGGCAGCCGGGAGGCGAGGTCGCCGGCGAGATACGTCGCCTCCGCTTCTGCGAGACGTTCGACATCTGGTTCGGCAGTGAGGCGGTGCGCGACGAGAAGGTCCGACTGTGAGACCGCAACGCTCGGTAGCGCTCCGGGACGCTGTGTGGCACAGACGAGTGAGACGCCCGGCGAGCGGCCGCGAGTCAGAAGCGTCCGGAGCGCCGGATCCGCCACGCCGCCAAAGAAGGCGTGTGCCTCGTCGACGAGCAGCCACGGCAGTCGGTCGACCTCGCCGTTGATCCGTGCGTCGTAGAGCCCTCTGGCGACCGCGCGAACGACTCCGGCAGATGCGGTTTCGGGTACGCCGGCGAGGTCGAGTACGGTTGGCGTTCCGTCGTTCGCGAACGACGACACCGGCGGTGCGTCCGCGTCAAAGATCCCCCACGACTCCGCTAACCCGAGGTGATTTTGGACGGTACGCCGAGTCGAGGCCGGGGCGTCGACGTTGGAAACGGAGCGACGGAGCGTGTTCATCGACGGTGGAGTCGGCTTGTCTGTGTCGCCGACCGTACTGTTGTCATGGCCCGTGTCGTCGCCGGTCACGTCCGCGACGGTTTGCCATAGGAGGCTTCCGGCACCGCTCGTTGGGTCGAGTCCGACGAGATCCGGCCAGACGGCTGGCGGAATCGATCCGGGTCGAACCGTCGGCTCGACGACCCGCCCTCCGGTCGCTGTCAACCCTCCGAACACACCCATCGGATCGACGATGACCGGGGAGACCCCCCGGCTGTCGGCGAGTCCCTCAGCGAGGACGCCGAGGGTGTACGATTTCCCGGTGCCACGCTTCCCGAAGACGACGGCGGCGTGCGGTGAATCGACATCGAGGCCGACTCTCGCCCCGTTGCTCCCGTCCCGCGCGAGGAAGGATCCGAACTGAACCGTCGGTAACTCGGTGTCCTCGCTCTCACGTCCGAGTACGTTCATACGACGGATCGCTGCGATATCGGATATAAATTATCGCCCAGCCAACGGCCGACTTTTTATAAACAATGCCGCGGCCACCGGGTCGTATGCTTGACAGCAGATCGGCCGCTTGTGGTACCGACGGATCGTTCATCGCCGACCGCCGCGCGATCGAGGGATTGCCGGTCAGACTAGTGATCGCTCTGGTCGTCGGTGTGGCGAGTCTCAGCGTAATGATGGGTATGATAGGCAGCATCGACGGACTCGCGGCGACGGAACTTGACGCGCAGCCGGAACCGGAGGTGACATCGACGGGATCACAGGCAATCGACGTGGCGGTCGTGGACCCCGACGGCGGCCACGTCTCCGACGCGACGGTGATCGTTCGCAGCGGATCGGCACGGATCGACGGTCCCGCGACGGCAACGACGGACGAAGACGGGATCGCAACAGTGAGTGTTAGTCCTGAGCTCGGCCCGAATCAGGCGGACGGCACGCTCTCGATAGATATCAAGCCGCCGGCCGGGAGTGACTACGTCGACGAACGGGAGAACACGGCAGTGCTCGTGGTCGATGACTAGATCCGGTCGTCCCAATCGATCCACTCCTGTTCCCAGCCGGTCCGTGCGAAGTGACCCTGTCGTTCGATCTCGGCGTCCTCGCGGCGGGTTCGGTTGCGCTCAACCCCCGCCTGCTCGCCGTCGACGAGCATCGGCTTGAGCCGAACTGGCCCGGCAGTCTCGACGGTTCGGAAGCCGTCCGGTGCGGGGTCGTTCGGGGATCGGTCCGTGTCGCTCCCGGCGGTGTGCGAACTTGGGGGTGCGTTCTGCTCCGTGGCGGCGGCTCTTCCTGAGCCGCCTGCGTCCCGCTCTACGGCGACGATTGTCTGTTCCGCGGAGCCGCGGGGATACACGATCCGACCGCCGTCAGCGAGTTGCTCTCGGAGCGCTCGCGGTGGGGTGACGACGGCCGCCTCGACGAGGATCCGGTCGTACGGGGCGTACTCCGGAAGCCCCCCCGCACCGTCCCGTCGGTCGACAAGGGCGGCCCCATAGCCGGCATCGTCGAGATTCGACCGGGCGACCGTGACCGCGTTGCGGTCGATATCGACGGCGTGTACGTGTCGCGGGCCGACAATTTCCGAGAGCATCGCCACGGTGTACCCGATGCCGGCACCGACGAGCAGCACCTCGTCTCCCTCGTCGGCGTCGAGCGCTGTCAGCATCCGCGCCACGGTGGCCGGGGCGAGCGCACGGGTTCCCGCCTCCTCGCTTGCGCGATTTGCGTACGGGGTGTCGTCGACGAACAGCTCTCTGGGGACCGCCTGAAGCGCGGAGAGCACGGACGCGCCGAGCGGCTCGCCGATTTGGTGTTCGAGCCCCTCGATCATGTCCGCTCGGAGCGCCGCTTCGTCCATGGTCCCCCTCGGTAGTCAGTGGTCTAAAACCGCACGCTCCGTTCTGTCAAAGCCGACACTACGGACACGACACAGTTCGTCTATACAGATGAGTGAGTCGTATTAGGGCTCAAGATCGACCGTCAGGTCAGTCGCAATCCAGGCGTCGGTGTTACCCTGCTCGGCAAAGACGGTCCGCTCGGGGGAGGTATGGCTGGCTGCTACGGTCGGGTACTCATCCTCCATCGCATCGGGGTCCCGTTCGACGCCGTCTCCGGTACTCATTGCCCTTCGCTCAGAGTGCGGCGATCTTATAGGTTTCGGTCGGCCTAAAGAAATTCACCGTGCGGATTAGACGTGTGTTCAGTCGGCGATTCCGGTGATACACGCCGGGGATCAGGGCGACTTATACCCGGCGGTGTTAGAGGCGTTGATGGCAGACTCGCTTTTCGAGCCGTTCATTCTCCGTGACACTACGATTCGGAACCGTGTCATGATGTCTCCGATGTGTCAGTATTCCGCTGATAACGGGATGGCTGACGAGTGGCACCGGATCCACCTCGGAACTCGTGCCGTCGGTGGCGTCGGGGTCGTGATGGCAGAGGCGACGGCCGTTGAGCCGCGCGGTCGTATCACACCCGGCTGTCTCGGAATCTGGTCCGACGAGCACGCCGAGGCGCTGGAACCGATCACCGCGTTCGTTCGATCTCAGGGCGCGACGCCCGCAATCCAACTGGCCCACGCCGGGCGAAAGGCCTCACACGCACCGCCCTCGGACGGCAGCCACGCGCTGCCCGCCTCACACGACGAGGGCTGGGAGACGATCGCGCCAACCGACACGCCGTACCCCCGCGACGAGCCGGCCACGACTCGGCGCATGGACGCCAGCGACATCGAAGGCGTGATCGACTCGTTCCAAACGGGCGCTGAGCGCGCGCTCGACGCGGGATTCGAGATCGCCGAGGTCCACGCCGCACACGGCTACTTGCTCCATCAGTTCCTCTCGCCGATCACGAACGACCGCAACGACGAGTACGGCGGTGACTTCGAGAGCCGGACCCGACTCCTTCGGGAGGTGGTCGAGGCGGTCCGTTCGGTTTGGCCCGACGACAAGCCCGTCTTCGTCCGGATCTCCGCCACCGACTGGATCGCGGACCGCGAGTCGTGGGACATCGACGACTCCGTCCGGCTCGCTCCGCTACTGGAGGACGCTGGCGCGGACTTGATTGATGTCTCTGGGGGTGGGATCCACCCGGATCAGGAGCTTCCGAGCACCGGGCCGGGATATCAGGTACCGTACGCCGAAGCGATCCGGGAGGAGACCGGGATTCCGGTCGCCGCGGTTGGCGGGATTACCGAGCCGACCCACGCCGACGCGCTCGTCCGCAACGACCGGGCCGATCTCGTCGCGCTCGGGCGGGAGCTGTTGCGGAACCCATATTGGCCGCTGGAAGCCGCTCACGAGCTCGATGCGGAGGTAGAGTGGCCCACCCAATACCGCCGTGGCCAATTCTCGTAACCGACTCGAAACGGATCGGAGACGATCGGGAGTGTTTCCGCCGCTACCACACCGCACGGGCTCTCCCACACACGGCACGGTGACAACCCACCACACGGACTAGGAACGTTTATTTCGTCACGTCGAAGAATCGATCTATGGAGTATCGACCGTTCCCCGAGGAGCGCACCGACGAGTTCCGCGCGTTCATGCGGTACGCCTTCTCTCCCGAACAGGGCCCCTACGACCCCGACGACGACGACGATGACCGTGAACATCTCGCCGACTACCGCGGTCTGTTCGACGGCGACGAACCGGTCGCGGTGTGTGGTCACCACGAGTTTGCGCTCCGAGTTCGCGGTGCTGACCGTGCTGTCGCTGGTCTCTCCGCGGTCGCCTCGCCGCCCGAACATCGCCGGCAGGGTAATATCGAACGGCTCCTCCGTGAGTCGCTCGCGGAACACCGAGACGACGAAATTCACCTCTCGATTCTGTGGCCCTTCGAGTACGGTTTTTACCGGAAGTACGGGTGGGAAGCGGTGAGCCGGTATCAACACCTCACAACTCCGCCGGAACAGCTCGACTTCGTCGACGACGCGATGGAGAACGCAACCGAGGACGAACGGGGCCGCTTCCGCCGTCTCTCTGCCGACGATCACGAGGCCGCAGTGTCCGTGTTGTCGGCGATGGCGGACCGGTACGACTTCACGATGGCGCAGACGGAGGCGTGGTGGCGCGAGCGCACCCTCCGGGGCTGGAAAACGGACCCGTTCGTGTACGGCTGGGAGCGTGACGGCGACTTGCGGGCGTTCTGGTCGTACGTCTTCGACGACGACCCGGACGGTGTGGACGCCGACGGAACCGTCATGACCGTCACCGACGTTGCGACCGCCGACGAGGAGGCGTGGCTCCACGTCCTTCGGTTCTGTCGCGATCACGACTCACAGGTTGGGGCGGTCCGGATCCGCGCGCCGCCGGACGCGAACCTCCAAGACCGGGTCGCGGACCCGCGAGCAGTCACCGTCGAATCGCGGACCGGTCCGATGGTCCGACTCGTCGACGTTGCCGGCGTGTTCGAGGTGCTCGATCCGGATCCGGCACTCAACTTTGGGTTCACGCTCGCGGTCACGGACCCGCTCGTCGCGTGGAACGACCGGACGTTTCGGATCGATGTCGCGGAGAGTTCCGTGTCGGTCGACACGACGGAGCGTACCGACTCCTCCGACACCGCCGAGACGGCTCCCAACGACACCGCCGAGGCGACCACGGACGCCGACGTGACTGTGGGAATCGGAACGCTGTCGCAGCTGTACGCCGGGTATCACTCGGTTCGGGAGGCGGCTGCGTACGGCGACCTCACGGTGCGGGACGTGGCCCCCAACGATGCCGACGCTGTTGACAGCCTCGTCGACGAGCTGAATAGCTTGTTTCCACCTCGGCAGACGTTCCTCCGGGAGGGGTTCTAACGGGCTTTTTACCTCCGCGTCCCGTACACGTGGGTATGAGTTCCCGCGACAGACCGCGCGACGACGACCTTGAGGACCGTCTCGACGAACTCGAGGGCGTCCTCTCCGAACTCCGTGCCGATCTCCGGGCCAGCGAACGTGACCGACGGCAGCCCGGACCGCGCCGGACCGACGACTCGGACAGCAGGCCAGAGTCACGTCGGGAACCGAGTCGCCGGCGCGACCGCTCTTCGGATCTCCCGCAGCCGCCGCGACTATCAGAGCTCGTTCGGTTCACCGAACAGTACACGATACCGACGGTGATCGCCCTGTTAGAGACGACAATCACGTCGCTGAAGCTGGTCCAGGGGGCGCTCAGACTGCTTGACCCGAAGAGCGACCTCCGTACCGATACGGACGCGACCACGGGACGGCTCGCGGATGTCCGCGACGGGGCAGCGAATGGGCTCGCGCGCTCGCTCTCCGAGCTTCGGACCGCGCTCGCCGAGGCCGACCTTCCGGAAGAAGCTGCCTCCCGTTCGATCATCGAGGATGCCCGCGAACTGACCGCGGACATCGAAGCTCGGATCGAAGAGAGCCGCCGGCAGGCCGACGACGCGCGGCGACCGGGTCGGCGTGGTCGTGATGACCGCGGCCGGCGTGATGACCGCGGCCGGCGTGATGACCGCGGCCGGCGTGACGACCGCAGCCGAGACGTGGGCGGTCGAACCCAACGAGACAGCCGACCCGACCGACAAGAGTCCGGCCGAACCGATCGGCATCGCGACGACGCGGTCCACATCGACGTGACTGACCCAGATGAGCATCGTGGGGGCGACGCGGGCAACCAATCCGGCGGGGGCGACGAGGGAACGGCATCGACCGATGCGGCCGACAACCGTCCAGAGGTCGATGTCGAGTCCGAACTCGACTCGATCAAACGACAGCTCGACGCGGTCGAACGCGACGACGACGCCACCGACGCCGACCCGTCGGCAGACGATGAGAACGACGAGGGGCAGTCCGACGACGGTGAGAGTGAAACGTAGGGACGGATTCGGGCGACGACGGTCGATTCACCACTCCGCGCCGAGGTGGGTGGCCACTCGTGAAGCGGAATCGAGGAGCAGTGCGTCGTCGTCTGTAAACACTTCTAGCGCGACAGTACCGTCGAATCCGTCGATTTCGGCGCTGAACGCTTCGTAATCGATTTCCCCCGCACCGACCGGGATGTGGGTGTCGCCGCGGCGGCGCACATCGTGGCAGTGGAGGTGTGAGACGCGGTCGCCGTGACTCCGAAGGAACCGCCGTATCGCCTTGTCCCCGCCCTCCATGTAGGCGTGCCCGACATCGAAACAGATTGGAGTGTCGGTTTCGCGGGCGATATCGCCGAGTACGGACAGCTGGAGCCCCTTGTGCTGATGGCCGACGTTTTCGACGACGACCTCGACGCCCGCCTCGCGTCCCGCGTCGGCGACCCGGGCGAGCTGGTCCGCGGCAACGTCGCGGAAGTCGATGTCGTCGCGGTCGGCGGAGGTGGCGTGTAACACCGCCTTCTCCGCGCCGAGGTCGCCGACCGCTTGGAGGAGCCGGCGCTGGTACGCGACGATGGCGTCGTTCACCTCGTCGGCGTAGCTCGTCAACAGCTGGCTGTACGGCAGGTGAACGAGCAGGTCGCGGCCGTCGAGCGCCCGATCGAGCCGATCAGGGTCGATCGACTCCGGTGGCAGGCTCGATGCTCCGACCCCGAGCTCTACGAAATCGAACGCCGCCGGCGACGAGGCCGCCCGATCGACGTCGACGCCGACCGTTACCCCGATATCCATGTCGGATTTTATATTGGCTCAGACTTAAAAACGGATGCTCCAATCCGACGGCTCCGAGCGCACGCGACTACCGCCACGACCCTCGGGTGGGGTTTTGGCTCGGATTCCCGCCACTTACTCGTCGTCGACGAGCGATCCGAGTACGCGCTCGGCGTCCGCGGGGACGTCGAAGTCGTGGAAGTGTTCACCCTTCTCCTTCGAGAGGATGTTGAGGGCGGCCGCCCCGCCGTCGCCTGCGGCGATCACCGCTTGCCACTCCTCGGCGCGGACCATCGCGCCGGTCGCATACGCGTTCTCGACGCTGGTCTCCATATCGACACCGACCTCGACCGTGTCGTCGTCGCCGAACGCACAGCCGAGTGACTCCGCGAGGTCACGGTTCGCACCCGTCGCAAGCACAACGTAGGTCGCCTCGTGAGTCTCGTCGTCCGTGGAGACGGCGAACCCCTCATCAGTCGACTCGACCCCGGTTACCTTCCCGTCGTGTCGCTCGACGCCGAAGTCGTCGACCTGATCGCGAAGGGTGTCGAGGAAGACACTCCCGTCGACGGAGCCGATTCCCGGATAGTTGAACAGATGCGCCTTGTGCATCCACGTTTTGTCAGTATCGAAGACGGTCGTTTCGAGGCCGTTCTTCGCGGTAAACAGGGCTGCGCTCAGGCCGGCGGGACCGCCGCCGACAACGATGACGTTCGTCATGTGTGTCGATTCCGGTCGCAACGGGAATAAAACCGTGGTAACAGTGGTGTCAGCCGTCGACAGGCGTGACCTAGGTTGGTGGCTGTCGGCTACTCGTCCGCAAGCGGGTTTTCGAGGTCGATCTCGCCGGCGTCGATCTCGGCTTCGATCTCGCGAACCGCGGTCACCATGTTCTCCGTCTTGCCGTACGCAATCTCGCGTGGGAGCAGTTTCAGCCCGCAGTCGGGCGAGACGGTGAGTTTCTCCGGGGGAACGACCCGCAGCCCCTGCCGGATGTTCGCTTTGATCTCCTCAACCGGCTCTATTTCGGCGGTGTGGGCGTCGACGACGCCGAGCGCGAGGTCCGGCTCGAACTCGGGATCTTGGAACGTCGGAATCTGCTCGTAGTCGCCGTTGCACAGTTCCACGTCGAACTCGTCGATCGGGTAGTCGTTGATCTCGGGGTAGATCCGCGAGTAGTCGCCGTAACAGACATGGAGTCCGATCCGCACGTCCTCCGGGATACCGGAGACGATCCGTTCGAGCGCCTCGCCGACGATGGCGTGATCCTCCGGAGTCGTCGCCAACGCAGGTTCGTCGATCTGGATGTAGCGAGCGCCCGCCTCGACCAGCTTCTCGACCTCTTCGTTGACGAGGTCGGCCAGATCGTACACGAGCTCCTCGGTCGAGGGGTACGCCTCGTTGAACGCCCAGAAGCCGAGCGTGTACGGTCCCGTGATCGGGACCTTCACCGGCTTCTCCGCGGCGTTCGTCGTGAACGCGAACTCGTCGACCAGCCACGGCTCGTCGTACGCGACCTCCTCAGTCACGCTTGGCTTGTCGAAGTAGTTGTGCCCCCATACCTTCACGGGGCCGTTAAATTCGTACCCATCGATGCGGTCGGCGAAGAACTCGACCATCTCGTTGCGACGCATCTCGCCGTCGACCACCGTGTCAAGCCCGGCGCGCTCGTGTTCGTGCGTGATGAGCCGACAGGCGTCGTCGTGAGCCTCCGCCAGGTCGCTCTCGTCGAACTTCGAGTCGGGGTCGTCAACGAGCTCGTCGGCACGGTTGAGCCATTTCGGCTTCGGATACGAGCCAACGACAGTCGTGAGCAGGAACGAGTCGTTCGGGTGGTCGGCCGGCCGGAACTGCTCGCGGTTTGCTTCGGGAGCGCGGACCATTACGCGAGCACCTCCGTGCCGGCGGCCAGCGCAGCCAGCTTCTCACGGTACTTATTCGACGGGAGGTAGAACAGCTCCGTGTTCGGCGTCAGGTATGTGGTGTCGAACTCGGCGGCAGGAGCCTGCCCCTCGAACCACTCGACGCGCTCCGCGATCGTCTCAGGGTCCTCGACGAGCGTGTTTTGCCCGTCGACGATGCCGAGCGCGACCGAGTCGGTTGCGCCGTACTCCTGAACGTTGTAGACGGTCGTGTCGCGGTCGCCGGCGACGAGATCGAGCCCGAGCGCGTCCGCGCCCGCCTCGTCGACCAAGTGGGCGTACAGCTTTTCATCGAGCGCGCCCCAGTACGTGTGAACGACTACGTTGGCGTCCGTCGCGTCCGCAACCGTCTGGATAGCTGAGGTCGCACGCCCCTCAGTCCCCTCGGCGGGCGGATTCTCTACCAGCGAAGGCTCCAGCAGGAACAGCGTCTCGTGGTCAGGAAACGCTTCGAGTTCCCCGGCGAGGAACTCGGCGATTGCGGCCTGGAACTCGGCCGTATCGCCGTAGTGTTCGTCCGTGGCTAGGTCGGCGAGCGAGTACGGGCCCGGAAGCGCCGCGGCCAGCGGGGCGTCCCCCGAAATGAGCTCCGTGGCCGCCTCCAGCTCACCAGCGACATCGCCGGAGAAGTCGAGGTTGCCGGTGACACGCGGGTCACGATAGAAGTTGTTGTTGTCGTAGTAGCGGACGATCCCGCCGGTCTCGACGTTGTCGTGGACCGTCAGCGGGTGCGCGATCATGTCGTCCCAGCGCGCCTGTCCCTCGACGACGTGGTCGAGGCCGGCATCCAGCTGGTCTTCGACGAGCTCCGTCCGAACGTCGTCGTACGCCTCGACAATCTCGTCGCTCTCGTCGCCGCTCAACAGGTCGCCCTTCTGGTGGCCTTTCAGGTCCGAGAGGGTCTCTTTCGCCCAGTCGGGAAGCGGATACGCCCCCGGCGTGGCCGCGACTCGTTCAGTCATCACCGACTCTTCGATATGGCGATGTATAATATTTGCTAATGTGATTTATACCCTTTAGTTATTTCTCTTGGAGCGCGAGTACCGACAGCGACTCGAACGGGAACGACTCCTCGCGGACGACCTCGTGGGTGAAGCCGGCAGCCTCGATTAGGTCGATCACCTCGTCGTAGCCCGTCAGCGAGGAGACGAGCAACAGAACGACGCCGCCGGGTGCGAGCACCCGACCCACGTCGGCGACGAACGGCTCTATCACCGCCCGTCCGCTCTCCCCGCCGGAAAGCGCGTGCTCCATCCAGTCGTCCCACTCGTGTTCCGAATCCGTCGGGAGGTACGGCGGGTTGAAACACACCGTATCGAATGCGTCGTCGCGAAACGGATCGACCAGATCGGCGGCGACGCCCTC
>LFFM01000063.1_pt1 | contig 57982 bp, 55 predicted proteins | sample 643131 | NCBI WGS metagenome assembly LFFM01 (sample SAMN03777445, study PRJNA286221) | soda lake metagenome | biome: soda lake; feature: Kulunda steppe; material: water; isolation source: sample Tc-Br brine of Tanatar trona crystallizer | place: Russia: Kulunda steppe | collected 2011-07 | reverse complement strand
TCAGTGCCGTCTGTGCCCGCTCGAGTTCGGTAATGTCCGTCGAGGACCCGAGAACGGCTGGTCCCTCGGTTCCGACCGGGTCGAACGGGACTTTCACCGTTTCCAGAATCCGTTCGGTGCCGTCGACATCGGTCAGTGTCTCGCCGTATCGGTACACCGGCTCACCGGTTTCTATAACCGTCCGGTCGTCCTCGGTGAACACCTCGACGTCGGCATCGTCGGGCGCAAAGTCCGCGTCGGTTTTCCCTTCGAGATCCGACGGTGTCGTGCCGTAGGCCTCCGCCACGGCTTCGTTCGCAAAGATGAACTCGCCTGCGTCGTTCTTCGCGAAGATGAACTGCGGGACGGTATCGATGACCTGTCGGAGCTGTTCGCGTTCGGCTTCGGCTCGCTGTCGCGCTTGATCCAACTCGGTTCGACGCTCGATGAGCGTGAACGCCGTCCGCACGTGCGTGATAACGATCTCGAGCAGTTTCCGCTCGCTGGCAGAGATGCAGTCGATCGCCGTCGAGCCGATGAGAAACACGCCGTGGTCGCCCACCGGGAGGTGCAGCTCGGAGCGGATCGGCGTGTCGGGATTGTACACGTCATCGACGTCCGCGAGGTCGGGATAGTACCGCCCCTCGCCCGCCTCGAAGGCCCGCCATACGAGCCCTTCGCCCCGCTCGAACGTCGGAAGATCGTCGAACAACTCCCGGCAAGGTGACGAGACGGAAACGGTCCGGAGTTCGTCGTCCGTCCCGTGGTATCGAGAATACCCGACCAGTGGCCGATCGAGTGTCTCGGTCATCACCCCGATCGTTCGGTCGATAATGGCGTCGCGGTCCTCCGCCAACATGAACGACCGTGCGGTATCTCTGATCGATTCGAGCTGCCGTTCGAACCGTTTGCGGTCGCTGATATCACGGTTGACACAGACGAGGCCGCCGTCGGGAAGCCGTGTCAAGGAGATGTACTGTTCGACGGGATCTCCGTTCCGTTTTACTCCCGTTAGCTCCCCCTCCCACGAGCCGGTCCGTTCGAGGTCCTCGAACGGGCCTGCCTCGATCTCGGACTGTGTCGATTCGTCGTACAGGATTCGCCAACTCTCGCCGACGAGGGTTTCGGCATCGTATCCGAAGAGGTCCGCGTGGGCTTCGTTTATATACGTGTACGTTCCGTCCGAGTCGAGGATCGAGATCCCGGTGAGAGACGCTTCTATCGCCGTCGACCGGCGGCGGAGTTTCGCTTGTTCTTCGAGTCGATCGGACACGTCGAGAAACGCCCCGAGTAAGTACGTCCGGTCGCCGACCTGGACGGTCGTGTCGATGATCTCTACCGGGATTCGGTCACCGTCGTTGGTCTCGATATAGACGGGGTCGGCGTGCTGTGCGTATGAACCGGCACCGCCGGCCTCGACCGATCGCTGGAACCCGTCGCGGTAGTCGGTGTCGGTGTCAGTCGGATGCAGTTTCTCCTGTGTCGTCCCGAGCAGTGATTGCTGTGACCGGCCAAGAAGCTCACACGCGCGGTCGTTGACAGCAACGACGGTTCCTGTCTCCGCCTCAGCAGCCAACAGCGGGAGCGGCGCCTCGACGAACAGCCGCCGGAGGGACGGGTTCGACGCCGGAAGCATCCCCACCTCGTCGATAATGTCGGTATCCGGAGCGGTGTCGCGGGTCTGACCGGCTGCTGGAAGCGACGCCTGAAGCGTCGCGAGAATCTGTCGCCCCGGGCTGTCAGAATGAATGTATGTAACGTGTGGATGTGTCTGAATCTCGGCCGGGTCGCGCGAGGCGTCGATATCAACGACAAAGACTCGCGTACTCGGGACCTGTGTCACAGTTTCGTCTACGTACTCGGACCGAAACTCCGACGCAGCGCAAACGAAGGCGACCGTCGTATCGTCCTCGATTCCACCGTCCATGTGGGATGACGCGACACGCTCGAAACCGAGTTCGTTCATACGCTCGATGGCAATCTCGGGAAAAAGCGTCTCAAGCGACGGACGGAGCGCCTCAACCGCATCCGGTCCGACGGTTCCAACGGGAACCACTCGCAGGACAGCGTGGCCTTGTGTGTTATTACCTATCATCGCTGAAAACACGCTTCGTACTCGTACCGTCGGTTGCGTCGAGTGTCACAGAGTCGTGCTTGACGCAATGCGTCATTAATTATATCTTGAATGTCCGGGAACATAAACAGAGCGGGGAGAACCCCTTCGGCTTCGACCGCTTGATGAACCGGACGAAACGAATCAACACATGCCGTGATAGACAGCTAGGACTTTTGATTCGTATCTCGAATTGACGTGCGACCGGACGATCGCGTGGGAATCGGGGGAAAATGGAGTTTCGCCAGTCCGACGGTGGCGGTCGACCCGCTCCAAGCGATGAGCTAGTCGACTCAACTCGGATCCGCTTGTGTGGTTGCAGAGACTGCTGTACCGCGCGCCGTTATGCTTGCTGGAAAAAGTTTGAAATGGCCTTGCTGCTCGCTTGTCTCTCGTCGACACTCGATACACCGGGTACCGGGCCATCGTAAGGATTTCTTAGTGCGAGCGGACTCACTGGTTCGGCTGAAGCCACGCATATCGACCCTACTACCGCCGATGAATTTTTTCTCCGCTTCCACTCCGGCCGACGATTCATTTCACTCCGGGGCTTCGGATCCGTTTTTTCGGAGCCACGCCGCGGCCTCCTCGACCGCGGCCCGATCCGTGCTCTCGATTTTCACCCGGACGTTCTCCCCCGGATAGCTACCGACCTTCACGCCGAAGCGCTCCTCGAGTTCCCGAAGCCGACCGACGAGCGTGCTTTCGGGTTCCTCGAGCGTGACTGACACGACGTGTCGTTTCTGCCCGTCGAACTCCTCGGCGATCGAGTCGAACATCGCCTTCATCTCGGACGGAACGCCGGGGAGGACGTAGATGTTCTCGACGACACACCCCGGAGCGACGCCGACCGTGTTGTGCAACGGCCGTGCGTCCGCCGGGAGGTCGGCCGTCCCGTCCGTGAGATCCGATCGTGCGTACCCGCCTTCCTCGGCCAGCCACTCGAGCGCTGGCTCGGACGTTTCGAGGTCGCGTCCGACGGCCGCGGCGACGGCTTCCATCGTCCGGTCGTCGTGAGTCGGTCCCAGCCCGCCCGTGGTGATAACGGCGTCGTACTCCGCGGCGTACTCGTTTATAACACGTGCGATGTCGGCGATCCGATCGGGGAGAACCGTCACTCGTTCGACGGAGGATCCCCGCTCGGAGAGCCGCGCACCCAACCAGGTCGCGTTCGTGTTGACCGTATCGCCGGAGAGCAGTTCGTCACCGACGGATACCAAAGCGACGTTCATACCGACGGTTGGGGCCGTGGTCGAATAAACTGTAAGGACCGCGGTGTCGACGGCCGGTCGGTTACGCCTTACCGCATTCCGGGCGGCGGTCCGTCGCCGTCGTCCCCCTCGGTGTCGATGTCGAGGCCCTCCTCGTTGCGGCGCTGTTTCGCGCGCTGGATGCTGCGGTAGTAGTAGAGTCCGCCAGCGATCCCGGCGATCACCGCGATGAGCGAGAGCCCGCCGAACAGCCACAGATCCCGGTCCAGGTACCACCGAACCGTGAGTACTGACGTTTCGACCTGGTCCCACTGGAGGTGAACGCGGTCGTCGACGACCGTGCGGTCGTCGTTCGAGGGTCGCGTTCGGGACAAAAGCGGCACCGAGGCGTCCCGACCCGGGGGCAACGCGACCTCGTAGCTCCCGTGGACCGGCGTCTGGACCGCGATTTCCTTGCCGGTTTTCGGCGTCGTAAATGCGAGTTGGCCCTCTTCGGCCGGCAGTTCGACGATCGTCCGCTGGCGCGTCGTCTCGACGGAGAGTGTGTCTGTCGGCTCCCGGGATCCGTCCTCGTGAACCACCACCGCCTCGCCGTCGACGTACCTGACGAGCCGTCCGTCCGGGTATCGGAACTGCAACCCCGACAGTTCCAGCGGGTTTTCGATCGTCAACGCGTTCGTCCGCCACAGCTCGATCGTGTCCTCGCCGCCGGTCACCTTCGCCGAGACGTTGTACACTGCGGTGTAGTTCTCCCGGTTGACTGTCAAGAACGCGTCGCTGTCTCTGTCGTAATTGTACTCCGCGTCCTCGGAGAGGGCAGCGGGATCGCCGGCGTCACCGCCGAGGATCGTCGTGCAACCGGCGAGGCCGAATAAAACGACGAGGGCGAGCGCGGCGAGCAGGCGACGGTTCATTGTTATGGAACGACGGCGAGTAGTTCCGCCTCCAGATGCGGGCCGATGTCGGCCACCAGCCCGGGGGCGTCGGTGCCGTCACGACAGATGACACTCGATTCGAGGAGCCCGATACGTTCGACGGTGACGATGTCCTGGGCGTGTCCCGAACGGTTGACCGTCGCCCGAAGCTGGGCCCTTGTCGTGCTGTTTGCGTTGACCCGTCCCGTCCCGCGGGTCCACTCATAGAGGCGGTCCCGTTCGGCGTCGGCAAGGCGGTTCAGCTCCTCGCCTCCTTCAACGAACCGAAGCGGCATGTGCTGGACGAGGCCGAACCGCGTCCGGATCTGGTCGGGAGTTCCGGGGCCGAGCCCTAGCTCATCGGCCGGGATCCGAACGTCCTCGCCCGCATCGATGACGAACCCGTCGTCGTCCCACGATTCGAGCGTTCCGACGTAGGTTTCGCCGGCCTCCCGGTGAGGCGTGACCGCACCCCACTCGGCCTCCAGCAAGTTCCGGGCGACGGGGGCGTCTTCGCCCGTCACCGTCACCGACGGGAACTCGTCGTCACGGAGCCCGACGGTGAACTCCACGTCGAGGTCTCCGAGTTCGTTTTCGACCAGTGATTCGAGCGAATCCATCGCCCTACGTCGGCCCTCGCCCATGACGTACACTTTGGTTGCGAGAACGACCATCAGGCGTCCACGGCCCCGTCGACGGCGTCGGTGTCCACGTTCAGTTCCTCGCTCAACTCCTCGATACGCATCTCCATCGCCCCGACGAGGCGGTCGTTATCCATCGTCTCGAGTTGGCCCCCACACTGGGGACATTCGAAGCCGAACTCCATCGCCTCGCCGAACTCGAAGCGAAGCTGACACTGCCCACAGAGATAGAACTCGTTTTCTTCCTCGTACTGTTTCCGCTGTTCGAGCGCCTCGAGCAGGCGGCGCATCTCGGCTTCGAGTTGCTCGGGAATCGTCTCGTACTCGAAGGTCCACAGGTATGTGAGCCACCCCGAATCCTCGTCCCGAAGGCGTCGATACGACGCCAGATCGTTCTCGTACAGAATGAAAAGCGCCCGGCGCACGTCGTTGAGTTCGAGGCCCAACTCCTCCGCGAGCTCCTCGTCGGTGACCTCGCCATCCGGCGGCGCGGCGGCGACGGGCATCCCCGTCGGTCCGACGAGCTCGTGGAGGTACTTCTGAATCACCGGATCGTTCAGTAGTTCCTCAAAAGACATTGCGTGTACATCCGCCAGCGAGTCGTTTAAAAGCTCCGGAACGGGGAACGGGATGGTGAACACGGTGCCGCGTGACCGACCTGAATCAGCCTACGTGCCCACGAACCATCGCCAGCGCTGTTCGAGCGGCCCGTCGATATCCGCGAGTAGGGTCCGCGCCCGACTGATCCGTTCTCCGGTGTCGAGGCGGGGGTACAACCGGGCGGACATCGCCGGAATCGAGTGAAACGCCCGCAAGTTCGCGGCGGTCGTCGGGAACGACCACGTACCGGTTTCGACGGTAAACGACGCACGGAGTGCCGTTTCGACCGCTTCCGCTCCGGCAGGTGATCGTGACTCACGGGACAACGGTGCGAACACGTCGGCGCCGTCGTCCGTCGTCCACCCAAGCGGCGCGACGGCTCCGACAACGCCACCCGCCCGGAGCACTCGGCGTGCCTCGCTGGCGGCACGCTGTGGTTCGGGCGTCAAAAACAGCGACGCGGTAAACGCGACGGCGTCGAACGCGTCGGCGACGAACGGGAGTGCGTCGAAGTCACACTGGACGCGGTTCGGAGCCGGATTCACCGACAGCATGCCCCGACTGAGGTCGGCCGCAACGGGTTTGAGTCCGTGCCGATCCAGTACGCCGGTGCTGATTCCCGACCCCGCTCCGGCGTCGAGTGTCACGCCGATCGGGGAAGCCGCCCGGTCGGCCATCGTGTCGATCAGCCGTTCCGCGAGAGTTTCGAACCGTCCTGTCCGTCGTTCGTACTGGGCGTAGGCGTCGGGACTCCCGTCGAAGTTGGTTCTGATAGCGTCTTTCATCTTCGGGACCTCCGTCTCTGTCGACTCTCGGGTCGAGTAACGTCGTCTGTTCCCATCGTTCGTGTGCCAACATCGGCGGGCCGTTTTGTTTTATCGGCAGTCACCGGTCGACCCGCCGAAGGCAAGCCGGGCAGGGAGTTGGATCGGGATCCGGACGCTTAATTACGCTCCTGCCGTAGTGGCCGTATGGACGATTCGACATCCCGGCGGGCGTTTCTCGCCGTCGGCGGCGCCGCAGCCGCGACGGCTCTCGCCGGCTGTTCGGACGGCGACTCCAGCGCGGAACTCGGAGAGATAGACGACGGGAATCGCCCGGCGCTCGGCGACGAGTCGGCACCGGTCACGGTCACCGTCTACGAGGACTTCGCCTGTCCATCGTGTCGGCAGTTCAAACTCCGGGCGACGCCGGCTATCGTCGAACAGTACGTCGAACCGGGTGATGTCCGGTATCTCCACGCCGACTTCCCGATCCCGGTCGATGAGACGTGGTCGTACCAGGTGCCGGGGGCGGCCCGGGCCGTCTTCGAGGAGGCCGGTAACGAGGCGTTCTGGACGTTCGCATCGAACATCTACGAGCACCAAGGAGACTACTCGCTCGACGCTATCGAATCGGTCGCCGAAGACGTCGCAGGGGTCGGAAGCGAGGCTCGGACGGCCGCCGACGAGGGAGCGTACCGCGATGTGGTCGAGGCCGACCGCGAACGGGGCGAACAGTGGGGCGTAAGCGGAACGCCGAGCGTGTTCGTCGACGACGAGCAGGTCGAACTCGACGCGATCGGAGAGGGTATCGAGAGCCGACTCTGAGCCGGCGATCAGTCGCGATCAGCCAGTAACTTTGGCTTTATTTTACGCGACAGCTCCGGTAGGAACCGGTGTAGATTACTAATCGACACCTAAGGACGCGCGAAGTTTTATAAAAGCATGAGTAGACATAACAAACAAAATGAACGTAGAAGGGACTGGCGACGTGAACGACGGTTCGGATCCCTCCGACCGACGGACTGAAGCCAGGGAGATGGCGGTCGCGTTGGCGCACGTTTTCAGGGCCCACGACGAAGGACACAGACAACGGGCATTCGAGGCGTGTCGCCGGGTCGACGAACGACAGTTTCAGCACCTCGACGACGACGGGGTCGACCTCGCCTCGGAGGCGTTCATCGACGCGCTCTGGGCGAAAGACGAGGTCGAGTTCAGGTGTTTAGCGAACGGAGAGATCGACCCGGAACGCGTCCGAAACGCCGATTACAGCGAGGTAGCTACCCACCTTCGATCGCGGGCGGCCGTCGTCGGGGCCGATCAGCGCTACGCCGCGGAGAAAGTCGAGGCCTGGCGACAGCACAAAGCCGGCGGCGACTACTGGACACCGTATCAACGGGCGCAAATGTACGAGTTCAGGGCGGCGATCGGTGATCCGACGTACCCCCGGAAGGGACGCGGTGGTCGATCCGGACCCGGTCCGGAGCCGATGCGGTACGTGCTCGCGTCCGAACTGCACGACATGAACACCAAACGACACTGGGAGCAGGGGATCGAGGTGCTGACTCCGTACTTCGAACGGATACTGGAGCGAAACGACGGATGACGTTCTCACACAACGGAACGCTCCCGGACGGAAACGACGTCAACGGTTCGAAGCACACACCGCTGTTCGTGGGAATCGGCCGGAGTTCGGAGATCGCGGTTCTCATCGTCGACGACGACCCGGATCTGCTGGATCTGACGGCCTCGTTTCTCAGTCGCGAGCGCGACGAGTTCGACGTTACATCGGAAACCGATCCGGAGGCCGGCCTCGATCGGATAAACGAGGACGCGATCGACGTCGTGGTCAGCGATTACGACATGCCGAAAATGAACGGGCTTGAGTTTCTCGAAGCAGTCCGCGAGACTCACGGGGAGATCCCGTTTATTCTCTTCACCGGGAAGGGCAGCGAGGAGATCGCGAGCAAGGCTATCTCCAAGGGTGTGACCGACTACCTCCAGAAAGGGAGCGACTCGAGTCAGTACTCGCTTCTCGCCAATCGCATCGGCAACGCCCACGAACAACACGAGGCCAGGGAGCGGTTGAAACAGTCCCAACGAAAGTTCAGCAAACTGGTGACGAACTCGACGGACATGCTCGGGATCGTCAACACCCAGGGCCGGTTCGAGTACATCTCGCCGGTGTGTGAGGATATTCTCGGTTTCGAACAGTCCGAACTCGTCGGTGAGTGCGCCTTCGATTACATGCCGGTCGAGGACAGAAAGCACGCGATGGAACAGTTTTTCGACGCCATCGAGAACCCGGGACGGAAGCCGGTCATCGAACACCGATTCCGGACCGCCGACGGCGGCTACACCGTTCTCGAAACGCGTGGCCGGAACATGTTCGACGACGACTTCATCGACGGCTTCGTCGTCAACGCCCGCGACATCTCTGCACTCAAAAAGCGCGAACAGGAGCTCAAACAACAGAACGAACAGCTCGAGGACATGCGGACGGTCATCTCCGGGGATATCCGGAACCCGGTTAGCGTGGCGTCCAATTCACTCGTACTGTACGAGGAGACCGGGGAGGACGAACACCTCGAACGCGTCGAACGGTCGATACAACGGATCGATTCCCTCATCGACCGGGTCCTCATGATGGCGGAACACGAACACGGAATCGACGAAACCGAACAGGTTTCGCTGAAAGACGTGGCGAAACGCGCCTGGGGCATGGCCGGAACCGACACCGACCGTGCGGAGTTACATATCGTCGATTCCAGGCAACTCGCCGCCGATCCGGGGGCGCTCGAACAGGCGCTCGAGAACCTCTTCGCGAACGCGATCGAACACACGAGGGGGGACGTGACGGTCCGTATCGGAACCATGGATGGCGGTATCTACGTCGAGGACACCGGCGCCGGAATTCCCGAAGACGACCGCGAACAGGTGTTCGAGTCCGGGTACTCGACGTCCGCAGACACCCCCGGATTCGGGCTGAATATCACGAAACAGATCGTCGTCGGGCACGGCTGGGATATCGCAATTTCGGACAGCGAGGCGGGCGGTGCCCGCCTCGAGATTACCGGTGTCACGTTCCGACCCACGGTCTGTGAATAGCGGTAGCCGGGATCGGAGAAATATGCGGTAACACTCGTGTAAGCGGTAACTCAAGTACATCGGAGTCGTATCGACCGACGATGGCAGACGTTACTCCGACGCCGGGTATTCACCACGTCACGTGTATCGCGGGCGATCCACAGCGGAACCTGGATTTTTGGGTGGAGACGCTCGGTCTCCGGCTCGTCAAACGCTCTATCAACCAAGACGATCCCGAAACGTATCACTTCTTCTTTGCGGACGCCGAGGGGACGCCCGGGACCAGCATGACGTTCTTTCCGTGGGCGAACCTCCCCCGCGGTAAGGTCGGAACGGGACAGGTCTCCCGGACCGCGTTCCGCGTCCCCGAGGGCAGCCTCGAGTACTGGGAGGATCGGTTCGACGAACACGGCGTCGAGTACGACGACCGCCTCGAACGGTTCGGCGAAACCGCCCTCCCGTTCCGCGACCCCGACGGGTTGCCCGTCGAGTTGGTCGCGGTCGAAATCGGCGACGACGATCCGACGGTTCCGTGGACGGAGTTCGTCCCCGGGGAATCGGCGATTCGCGGGTTCCACTCTGTGACGCTTTGGCTCGCCGACGCCGAACCGACGATGGATCTGCTTCGGACCATGGGGCTCGAAGAGACCGGAACCGAGCAGGCACAGGGCGACGTCGCGGGCGACGAACGGACCCGATTCGCCGCGACCGGTTCCATCGGAAAGTACGTCGACGTGGTGCCGACCATCGAGAGTGGCCGGCAAGGCCGTGGAACGGTTCACCACGTCGCGTTCCAGACGCCGACCGACGAGGATCAGGAGGCGATGCGTGAGGCCGTCCAGTCGGCGGGCCTGCGCCCCACCCAACAGATCAATCGCCACTGGTTCCGTTCGGTGTACTTCCGGGAGTTCGCCGGTGTGTTGTTCGAACTCGCGACGAGCGACCCGGGGTACACCAGCGACGAACCGCTCGACGAACTCGGGGCGCGACTCGTCCTCCCCGGCAAGTTCGAGCATCGACGCGAAGAGATCGAATCTGCGCTGCCCGATGTGACGATTCCGCAGGCCGACTGAGTCGGGGCTGAGAACTGGATCGGACCTCCCCTGGAACACGGGGTTTTTGCGTTCGCCACGCCGAGTATGGGCATGACCGACGAATCAACCGAGCCGACGTTCGACGCGGAGCGACGGGCGGCACGGGACCTGCTGGACGACGATGAACTCACCGCTTTCTACGTCGGGGTTGTCGGAGACGGCGACACGGTCGATACGACGTTTGCACAGACCGCCGACGATCCACAACAGGAGGGGTTGCAGGCGCTATCGCTGCTCGCAGCACACGTCCGGATCGTCGCGAACGAAGCGGGGGTTGACCCCGCGACAGTCGCAGGGGATGCGGCGACGCTCGCCGGCCGGATGGACGAACTCACCCCGGAGGGACTGGCGGACGCGGCCGATGCCGACTCGGAGGAAAGCGGCTCCGACTCGGCCGACCGAGAGCACAGTTGAGACCGATAGTCGTACCAACGAACCGTCGGATCCCACCCAAGTCGTCGTTCGTTAGCCCCGCCGGTCGGTTGTCGGAATCGCGGCGTGAGTGGGATTGATCCCGAAGGACTCCCACTCCGTCGTGGTTCTGCGTCGTCGTCGCGATCCGAAACTGGCCGCCGGCCGCGACACCGAGGACGGAACGGACTCCTTGCCGTTGACACTCACTGCGACCTACTTAATTCCCGAGGGATCACAGAGCGTATCCGGCGAGTCGGTCGTGAGCGTCGGTGGGGGACCGAACGACGGCCACTGATCGTCCGCGCGGTTCGGAATACACGCCTTGCATGCCGGCGTTCATCGTCCGTTGTGCGCCCATCCAGTGGGCCGTCGCCTGGAGGATACGATCGGGCGGTGTTTCGACCCGCGCCGCGGCGTGTTCGTACAGCTCGATCGCGGGTTTGAGCTTGCGGATATCGTGAGCGCTGGTGAGTTCCGAAACAGTAGCTGCGATGCCCGCCGTTTCGATCAGGGATTCGAGCATCTCCGGGGTCCCGTTCGAACGGATCGACGGCCGATAGCCGGCATCGACCAGCAAATCAAACGCGCGGGTCACGTCGGCGAACGGGTCGAGGGCGTGATACACCACGTTGAGTTCCCGGAGGCGTTTCCCGAGGAGGTCGATGCCTTTGGTTCGGAGCGCATCCCGGAGGCCGTCGAGACGGGGCCGAAGGTACGTTCGATACTGGTCGAGCTCGTTGGCGACGACCGAGCAAAACAAGCCGTTCTCGCGCCATTCAGCGGTGACCGCATCGAGGTCCTCGACGATCCCTTCCAGTACCCGTGCGGCCGTCCCGGTGTTCACGAGCTGCCGTAGGAATCGAACAGAGCCGCTTCGGCCTGATCCGGATCGGACGCACCGCTACGCAGAAACTCAACCAATATACACGTTGGCTGAGTTACTCGTCCTCGGGAGTTTCGGTCTCCTCTTCGTCAGTTTCGGTCTCCTCTTCCTCGGTCTCCTCTTCGTCAGTTTCGGTCTCCTCTTCCTCGGTCTCCTCTTCGTCAGTTTCGGTCTCCTCTTCGTCAGTTTCGGTCTCCTCTTCGTCAGTTTCGGTCTCTTCTTCCTCGGTCTCCTCTTCACCGTCGTCCGGTGGTCCCTCACCCGGTGTTTCGATCGTGATGATCGCGTCCTGTCCGAACTCATTCGAGAAGACGCTGTGGATGTACGTTCCCGGAGGGATCCCCTCGGTGTTCACCTGGAACTCAACGGTCGTGGAGCTTTCCCCATCGAGGGCGACGTTCTGGGTTTCGACGAGATCACCGTCGAACCGGAACTGGATTGCCTGTTCGTCGGCGAAATCATTGGGGTTCGTGATGGTCGCGTTGACCGTTATTTCATCACCTATAGTGGCTGTTTCGGGCGCTGTAAGGTTCGAGACTCCGAAGGATTCGATTTCATCGACGACCAGAATTTGGGCGGGCTGCCCGCGATCGCGCGTGTAAACACCGTGGATGTACTGATCGGTCTCGATGTCGGACGTGTCGAGGGAGGTCTCGAACGTGACTGATTCACCCGCGCCGAGATCGAGTTCCTCACGTGCCAACACGTTCCCGTCGAACCGGTATTCGACGTTCTGGGTGTCCGCCTCATCGTTGGGGTTTTCGATGCTTGCACTGACGGACAACTCATCGCCCTGTTCGATCGCACCAGGGGCCGTCAGGTTGGACACCGCGAACGATTCACCGGTGGTTGGCGGCTCCTCGACGGTGATGTTCGCCGAGTCCGTAATCGCCGTTCCGTTATCGAGGTACGGCCCGTCTTCCTCGCCGTCGGTTGCGACGAAGTCGTAGGTCTCGTTGTCGTTCGTATCGCGATGCGGCATCGCTATCAGCGTTTCGTTCTCGGTCAGTTCCGTCCGGTTGAACTCAGCGCCCGGAACACCGTCGAACAGTGTGACGGACACGTTCTCGTTCAACCCCGGCTCGAGGTACTCGGAAACGCCGATCACGCTCCCGATCACCTCTCCGTCGAGCAGGCTACTGTCGTGGATTACCACGAACCCACCGTCGGTCGTGTTCACCGCGTCAACGGTGACGGCCGTCCCGTCGGTCGTCTGATCGGAGAACGACACCGCGGCTTCGACGTCGTCGTCCACGTTGAGCTGTGGTTGTTGCTCCTGGGCACCGACCATCCCCACTGTGACGGAGGTCACCATCACCGCCGCCAGCAGAACCGCTACGAGCTTCTTTGTAGATGTTTCCATACGTGATGTCACTCATTGGCAGTGCCAAAAAGTGTTTATTAATTGTTATGATTGCCGGACAGTCATGTTGTACAACACGTCTCCAATGTTCTACTAAAATCAATTACGTTCACCGACGCTTCCCGGACGTCCGACTCATCCGACTCGGCTCCGTGAAACTACGACTCGAAGCGTACCGGTCTAGATGCTGATTTCGGCCACCAATGGGCCCCTCGTGGATATTTCGGATGCATTATTCGGGGGCCCGTAACCCGGACTCCCAGTACAACAGCTACTGGCCGTCCGGTATTTTGTGACTTCGATCGGTAGTCATGATCGCCGTTCGGAGTGCTCCGGGTTGGCGTATGCGAGTTCCATAATCGTGTCGGTTCGATTATATATAATACCGGTTCGCTCCATCGGTCCCTGAAACTCGACTCTATCGGGAGACTGACCGAAAACACTTAGCGGACCCCGACCGCTTCGCAGTATCCGGGGGCGCGTCTCACGACTTCCCGGGCTTCGATACCAGTGGTTTCAGTGACGGTGGCCCTCGACGTTACTGTGGGAGATCGACCGCAAACTCCGCCGTGGTGCCGATCGGGACATCCTCGACCATCCGATCGTGGCCGATCTGTTTCTCCCCGTCCGTCGGATCGAACTCCTCGCCGGTAACGGTCCAACTCGAGAGATGTAGCCTGACGGTGTCGCCGTCGCCCGTCGGGGTCGCCTCCGAACCGACCTCGAACTCGATGCGTGCTTCGGTGTTGTCGTCGTCGAACGTGAACATCTTATCGACGAGTCGGACGTGCTCGAGTGCGTCGTCGCCGCCGCGATCGAGACCCTGCCGCCGGACGGAGGGGTTGTTAACCGGACCGTGTTCGGAGTGTCCCACGACGGACACCAGGTCGTCAGGCCAAAAGTCCGGTGGGTCCTGGACATCACCGCCGGCGAAATCAACCGTCCAGTGGAAGCCGTCCTCCGGGAGACCGTCGAAATCGGTGCGGACATCCCATGCTTCGGCTTTTGCGGCGTTGTGTTCGCGTTTCGATTCACCCTCGATGTAGAGCGGAACGATGTCGTGAACGACCGGCAGATCCCTCAGCGTCTTGGACCCGTTCCGATAGGCGCCGTCCACCCCGAGTTGGAACTCCGGCGGTTCGGTCGCCTCGTGCGGGATAGCCAGTACCGGCTGGCTTTCCGCGAGTCGGTTCGCATCGGGGTCCTGCGGGGGATCGCCGGGGAGTTCCCACGGGGAGTCATCGAAAAGCGGGATCTCGAAATCACGATGTTCCCCCGGTTCAAGATAATCTGTCAAACCGATGAAACTGGCGTTTATCGCGGCGGCCGATCCGATACCGTTCTCCTCGATATCCTCGTGGAAGAGGCGGCGACGGGTGTCGTGGACCGAGACGTAGCCGCCATCGCTCATTTCGACGCGCTCTACTAGTACGCTCGTCCCGTCGCTCTCCTGATCGTTTACCGTTACTTCCGAATACGGTTCATCGCCTCCTTCAGACGCTGAGGCGGTCGAAATACCCGCAATCGCCCCGAGTGTGAGTGCGCTTGTCTGTAGTACTGTTCGCCGTCCAACCGTTCTGTTGTGCGTTTGGTTCGTCATAGCTGTCGCTGGTCCGTGACTCCTTCACGATGGAACCCTCAAAGGCGCGGCCGGTGCGCCTTACCCTCCATCGATATCGAAAATCGAGGCCTCCGGGTATATATAATCCGACGGTCCTATAATCATTCTGTTACGATGAGTGTCCCGTTTTCGAGAATGCTCGCTTCGAGGTGCTGTCGCTCCGAGTTTACTCCACGAACTCTATTAGAAACGAGCGCGAACCGAGACCCCAACCGACAACCCCTCGTCGGCCCCGGTATCGGAACGTCCCCCGGATGTGGCCCGTTTCGACTGTATGACAGTCGTCCGATCGTGCGGCCGTCTTTTATATGAATACTCACGCGTTTTTCCTGTGTCGAAAACCATCCACACCGAATTTGCGACACGCATCTTGTGCGGCACGTCCCGAGGGACTCCGGTGAGGGCTGTTTCGCTATCCCTTTTAAAAGCCTCGCATCGGTTACAAAACACATGCTGAGTTGGATAGAGCCAGCTTGTGGACCCAACCGTGAAGCACCACTTTCGTGTTAAACAGCGATAGGCATCGTATGCTATGCCTATGGTTTTACTGTTCCTTCGACCGATTCGCGAGCCGTGATCGGGGTACAGGACAGGATTGCCCGGTGCGCGTACGGACTCAAACCCCGGGGGGCTCGCTTCAGAAGCAATCCCGGGTGCGGAACCGCTCACGCGCCGCCAAGCGGTCGTACATGGTGTGAGTAGATCGGGGCGGATTTGAACCGGGGAAGGACGTGCTCGCTTCGCTGCGCGCGACTTTCAGCGTTCAAACCGCCGAGCTCGTCCGCTCCTCACGCTCGTTCGTCGCAGGATGGGTCGGGGCGGATTTGAACCGCCGGCTTCCTCCGTGTGAAGGAGGTGTCATAACCGACCTAGACCACCGACCCGGCGGCGAAAGGTATCCCCGCCCCGGACTTAACCCTTTTCAAGCGTCACGGCGGGACGATTAGGCCTCTTTCCGTTCGCTTCGGTAGCTATCGATCCGCTCTCGCGCGTCGGCGATCGCCTCGCGAGTCTCGCCCTCTGCTTTCTGTTGGAGCTGTTTGAGATCCTTCCGGACCTCGTCGAACCGTCCCGGTTCCGGTTCCTCTTCCTCGCGATCGATCAGATCGTCGATTCGTTTCTGGATCGGCTCCAGTTCCTCGGAAACTCCCGCTTTTGCGGTTTCTCCGGCCCGTTTCAGATAGTATGTGGCGTCTTCGAAGTGTTTGTTCATGATTGCGGCACAAAGTACGTCGAGAGTGAATAAAACGGTTGTGGCACGCGTGGTGTGTCGCGACAGGCGTCTCGCGTCGATCGGTGCGCCGCGGTGTCGGCGTCGGTTCGGTGCCCGGGTGGGCGTCAGGGTTATTGACATCGCCGTATTATTGGCTAATATGAGCCAGAGCGTCACCGCCTCCGAAGAGCCGGTCAGGGTAACCGAAACGGCCGCTGACCAGGCGTTGTCCCTCATCAAGAACGAGGGGTACGACACCGACGAAGCCGGACTCCGGCTGTTCGTCCAACAGGGCGGCTGTGCCGGACTCTCGTATGGCCTCCGGTTCGATATCGAACCCGAAGAGGACGACGCGATCACCGAACACCACGGGCTTCGCGTGTTCGTCGATCCAGCGAGCCAAAAGTACATCGACGGCTCCGTGCTCGACTTCGAAGGCGGACTCCAGGGCAAGGGGTTCAGCGTCGAGAACCCGAACGTCGAAAGCGAGTGCGGGTGCGGGGAGTCGTTCCGGACATAAACTGGAACGCTCCGACCGGGACCGGCTGTCTCGGGGAGCCAGAGGATTGATACAAACCGGACCGGAACCGTCATTACATGGCAAGACGGAGTGTGCTGTTTTCACCCGGTGACAACCCGGAACTGCTGTACAAGGCCGCCGAAACCGACGCGGATACGATCGTTTTCGACCTCGAGGACGCGGTCGCGCCGTCCCGAAAGGACGAAGCCCGGGCGGCCGTCTCCGATGTACTCTCCGATTCGTCCTTCGATCCCGAGTGTGAGGTCTGCGTCAGACTCAACGCCGACCTCGCGACGGCGGCCCGCGACGCCGAGGCGATCACCGGCGGCGATCCGAGGCTGGATTCGGTGATGGTCCCGAAAGCCGAATCGCGCGACGACGTGGAACGGGTCCACGACCTGATCGCGTCCGACGGCGGCGATCCGCCGATCATCGCCCTCTGTGAATCCGCGGCCGGAGTCCTTTCGGCCGACGAAATCGCGGCCGCGGGTCCTGTCGACGCTGTCGCGTTCGGCGCCGAGGACCTCTCCGCGGACATCGGGGCGACGCGGACCGAGGAGGGAACCGAAGTGTCTCACGCCCGTCAACACGTCGTGTTGGCCGCCGGTGCGGCGGGTGTCGACGCCATCGATACGCTCGTCACGGACATCGAGGCGGCCGACCGCCTCGCCGCCGACACCGAGTTCGCGCGGGGGCTGGGGTACGATGGAAAGATGGCTATTCATCCGGCGCAGGTCCCCATTATAAACGACGCGTTCACCCCGCCCCCGGAGGAGGTCGAGTGGGCGAGGAAGGTGCTCGAAGCCGCCGAGGCGGCCGAACAGGACGGACGGGGCGTGTTCCGCGTCGACGACGAGATGATCGACGCCCCCCTGATCGCGCGGGCCGAGACGATCGTCGATCGGTATCGCGCTTCCGGTGCCGAGTGACGGTCGGAGGCCCGCCGTTCGCGCGGTCGCCACCCTTATGCGATCGCTGGTCGACTGTGGCGGTATGTCTGTGGATATCAACCCTTTTGAAAGCTTACAGGAGCAGATTGACGACGCTGCCGCGCACATGGACGTTGGAGCGGACGTGCTCGAACGACTCAAAAACCCTGAACGGGTACTCGAGACGAACCTCTCGGTCGAACTCGACGACGGCACGATCGGGGTGTTCCGGGCGTACCGATCGCAGTTCAACGGCGACCGCGGCCCGTACAAAGGTGGAATCCGCTATCATCCCGGAGTCTCGCGCGACGAGGTCAAAGCCCTGTCCGGCTGGATGGTGTACAAATGCGCGGTCGTCGACATCCCCTACGGCGGCGGCAAGGGTGGCATCGTCATCGACCCCCGGGAGCACTCCGAGAGCGAACTCGAGCGGATCACGAGGGCCTTCGCGACGGAGCTTCGGCCCCTGATCGGCGAGGACCGCGACATTCCCGCACCGGACGTCAACACCGGTCAACGGGAGATGAACTGGATCAAAGACACCTACGAGACGCTCGAAAACACGACTGCACCGGGCGTGATCACCGGGAAGGCGATCCAGTCCGGCGGCTCGCGGGGGCGCGTCGAGGCGACCGGCCGTTCGACGATGCTCACAGCCCGCGAGACGTTCGAGTATCTCGACCGCGACATTTCGAGCGCTTCCGTCGCGGTACAGGGGTACGGTAACGCCGGCAGCGTCGCAGCCAGACTGCTTCAGAAGGAACTCGGCGCGAACGTCGTCGCGGTCTCGGACTCCTCGGGAGGGGTGTACAACCCGGACGGCCTCGACGCCGACGGGGTGAAGTCGTTCAAGAACCGGACCGGATCCGTCTCCGGATACGAGGGTGCGAGCCAGGAGTTGACCAACCGTGAGTTGCTGACGCTCGACGTCGATCTGTTGATCCCCGCGGCCCTCGAAAACGCCATCGACGGCAGCCTGGCTCGCGATGTCGGGGCCAACGCGATCGTCGAAGCCGCCAACGGTCCGTTGACTCCGGAGGCGGATACCGTGTTGACCGAACGGGACGTCGTCGTCGCCCCCGACATCCTCGCCAACGCTGGGGGCGTCACGGTGTCGTACTTCGAGTGGGTACAGAACCGCCAGCGGTTCTACTGGCCGGAATCACGGGTCAACGAGGAACTCGAACGCCACATCGTCGAGGCGTTCGACGGCCTCGTCGACTGTTATGAGGAGTACGACCTCCCGAACTTCCGGACTGCCGCCTACGTCGTCGCCCTTCGACGCGTGCTCGCCGCATCGGGGGAGTCCGGCCGCTGGCCGTAACCCCGCGTCGGACGCTCCGCTGGTGCCGTGCGTCGAAATCGTCATGAGGATCCGGCGTTGATGGTGGGTATGCGAATGGAGTTGCGGGTATGTCAACACTGCTACGACGGGACACACGGCAACGATCGGAAGACGGAGATCACCCGGGATATGGTCGCCTGCGCCGAACAGATCCGCGAGTACAAGGAGTTCATCAACCTCGATGCGGTGTACATCACCAAAGTCGAGGACGGTGAGTCGACGGATAAGGAGGCCATCTCGGTCGTCGTCGCCGGCATCGAACGCGATACGGTGACCCTCCGGGACACCCAGTTGGTTATCGAGGACGCAAGCGACCGCATCCTCGTGTACCCCGAACCGGGCGACATCCTCGAAGTGCTCGCGCGGAACCTCGATCAGATTGACCAACAGACCCGCCAGAACGTCGGGGTCGAACTCTCAGAAGCGGGTACTGAGATGCGAAGCTAACGGCGGATCGATCCCGTGTCCGTGCTTCGCTGGTTTGAATCCGGGTGAGTGCCGGGGGGCCTTACCGTCGCGACAGATTTACTTTCGTATGGGGAATTGATCCACCAATGGATACCGGAGCGTTCGTCTGCTCGTGCGGTGGAACCTGTGACATCGACCTCGAGAAGGCCCGGGAGGGAATCGACGACGTCGAGGTCGCCGCGAGTTCGAGCTTGCTGTGTCAGGACAAGATCGGCGCCTTCGAGCAAGTCCTAGGGGAGTACGACCTCGACGAGTTGGTCATCACTTGCCCGCAGGCGGAGATGCAGGACAAACTCACGACCGTCGCCGAGTCGAAGGGGATCCGCCCCGACGAGATCGAGTTCGTCGACCAGCGCGAGCGCGCCGGGTGGGTCCACGAAGAGGCCGCGGCGACCGAAAAGACCGCCCGCGTCGTCAACGCCGCCACGGCCGGCCGCGAGGAGGTGCGGATGCCGCGGAGCTCGATCCACCAAGCCGGCTACGACGTCGTCGTCGTCGGCGACCCGGAGACCGCCGCGGCGATTTCGGGTGCCGCCGACGTGACCCTCCTTGCGGACGGAGCGGAGCTCGCGGACGCGGATCTCGACGACGTCGAGATCGAACGCGGCCGCGTCGTCGACGTCGACGGCACCTACGGTGAGTTCGAAGTGACCGTCCGGGCGCAGGTGACGGATGACTGCATCTCCTGTATGAAATGCGTCCACGCCGGCCCCGACGGGATGGTGACTCGCCGGCCGGTCGACATCGACCCCGACGCCCCTCGTGGGGAATGGATCGGCGTCTGCCCGACCGACGCGATCGAGATGGACGGCGTCGAACGCACGATCGAGTGCGACCAGATCGTCTACCCGGGCGGCGACAACGGCACCGTCGGCGGCCAGCGCGGCTTCTACACCGGCCCCGTCGACGCGGTGACGGTCGATAGCGTCGAGCGGCTCCTCGGTGGGTTCGAGAGCCCCGATTTCCTCGATCTCGAGATGGACGTCTGTGCCGCCGGGCACAACCGCGAGGCGGGCTGTAACGTCTGTGTCGACGCCTGCCCACACGGCGCGGTCGAACGGACCGCCGTCGACGAAGTCGGGTTCCACCGCGACAGCTGTCAGAACTGTGGCGCCTGCACGAGTGCCTGCCCGACGGGAGCTGTCCAGTTGGACGATCCGAGCAACGAACGCATCGCCCGCGAAGTGGAGGCGCTTCTCGACCCCATCGAGGACGACGGCGGGCTCGTAAGCGGGCTGTTGGGCGGCTCCGACCCCGGGATCGAAACGCCGATCGTGGCGTTCGTCTGCTCGGAGCGCGCTCGCGACGCCCTCCGGGAGTACGGGCGGTTGGCCGCCGCCGGCGCGATGGACATCGAGTACCCGCCGATCCTTCCGGTCGAGGTGAACTGCACCGACACCGTCGGCGAGGCACACGCGCTACACGCGCTCGCGGCGGGAGCGTCCGGCGTCGCTATCGTCGGGTGTGGCGGGAGCTGTCTCCACTCCGGACCGGACCCGAAGGCCGAGCTCGTCGACCGGCTCAATCGAGCGACGGCGGATCTCGGCCTCGGCGAGCGTGTCGAGTTCTTTGCGCCGACCCCCGACGAGCCCGGGGCGTTCGTCGAATCCCTCTCTCGGTTCGCCGTCGAGACGCTCGATCCCTCGCCGATCCCGACCGGCGAACACGAGGCGACGGGACGGATCGAGGGGTCGGATCGCCCGAACCCGGCGTTCGACACCCACGGGTGGGCCCTAGAGAGCGTTCGAGCGATCGTCGACCACGTCGAACCCGGCCGTGACCGCATCCGAGGCCTCGAGACGTTCGGGATCGTCGACGTCGGCGACGGCTGTACGCTCACTCCGACGTGTTCGGACTTCTGCCCGACGGATGCCCTCAGACGGACCGGTGACGGCCTCGATTTCAACCACGAGCGCTGCGTCAACTGCGGGTTGTGTGAGGAGGTCTGCGTCGAGGACGTGATCACGCTGGAAAGCGGTCTCGATCTGTCCTTGCTTCCGGAGAACAACGCCGGACGCGACGACCCGGCTTGGACGCAGTTGTACGAGGGGAAAATGCTGCGGTGTGTCGGCTGTGGACGGGAGTTTGCGAGCGAAGCGACCCGGGACGCCATCAACAAACGGGTCGGGGATAAACTGGAGAACATCGCGCCGAACGCGGAGGGAAGCATCGTCGACTACTGCGCCGACTGCCGGTCCGACCTGGTCGGGATATAGCCGCCTCGCCCAGTGAGACACTCTCACACGGTTTCCTCTAACGATTTACCGGCGCAACCGCGACCGGGCGGCGGTTGCGCCGGAAACGACTTCCGGTAAACCGTATCAGTGGTGGGTGATCGCTACGGACGAAAAACGGTTCAGTTACTCGTATTTGATCGCGAAGTGGTGGCCATCGGCGCAGCTCCCTTCGGATTTCTTCGCGTCGCCCCAGACGCCGGTTCGATACGACTGCTGGACCTTTTTTACCCGCGCGCCGTCGGGGATCGAAACCGAACTCTCCGTGCTGCAGTACGGACAATCGACAGTGGTGAGAGCCATACGACGTGGTACTGTCCATCGTGATATGAATATTGTGGTCACACGACAACCGGATTACATGCCAAACGCGTAAGCCGATCGGGGGCGAGACGCCGTGTATGCGGGATACGTACATCACCGACGAAGGGGTCCGCGACCACCCGGCGGCGGGGATCGAAACCGTCGTCGCCGACCCGGGGGACATCATCGAGACGTTCAGTAGAAACGCCGACGAGGAGTCCCGACGTAACACGCACGTGCTACGGATCGAGCCGCCGTTCGAGGAGGAGGCGTCCGCCGAGCCGTATCTCGAGGAGGGGCCCAAGCGGTACCCCCCCGACATCGATCCCGAACCGCTGCACCTCTCCCCGGGGACGTTCGTCGAGAACGACGACGGGGCGCATCCGGGCGAAACGCATCTGTCCGTGCCGACGCTTGCGGAGGCTCGGACCGTGGCCCGCGAAGACCACGGCGACGACCCCGATGAATCGGCCGTAGAGTCGGTCCACGAACGGCTCACTGACGAGTGGAAAACAGCGGTTCGCGAGCGCCTGACCGACCGGATCAGGATCTTCTTCGATCCAGTGACGGCCGACGAGATTTGGGCCGACGCGCGCTATGAGGAGTGACCGGTCACCGGGGCTATTTATAAATCGTCCCGGAGTTCCCAGCCGGCCTTTTCGGCGGCCGTCGTGATCGAAACGAACTCCCACCCCGCCTCGTCGGCGATCCACTCGTCGGCGCCGGTGCCGACGAGAACCATCCGGTCGGCGTAGAACATCGATTCGCGGTCGATGTCTTCGAGTCTCGCCTCCGGTCCGGCCTCAGACCCCCCGAAGAAATCCAGTTCGATCCGGTTGTCGCGCTGGAACTTCCGGATGACCGGCGTCGAGACCTCGCCGACGATGCCGAGCCAGTCGGCCCACTGGCCGGCGTCGGCGAACACGACCCCCGGATCGGTGACGTAATGGGCGGCTTTATACGTCATCGCCATCGTCATCTTGTCGGGCTCTTTCGCGCCGTGGGTTTCGGCGGTCCCGCCCCGTTCGATCCCGCCGGACGCGTCGGCTTCGGCCCCACCGCGGGCTTCGCTTTCGACGCCGGTGCCGGCGTTTCCGGGGACGCCGACCGGATCCGCGGATGTGGTCGGAACCCCGGGGGCCGGGGTGTCCGAGGGATCGCTCATCTCCTCGTCAGCGTCGCTGTCGTCCGCCGGTTCGGGGGGTTCGACGCCGGCGTCGGCCCCCTCGTTTCGCCACAGCCAATCGCCGTAGTTCCCAGTCGGTTCCGCTTCGTCGTCCTCGACTGCGAGTTCGTCGAGATCGATGCTATCAGTCATCGGTCGGTTTCTCCTGTTGCTCCGTTTTGTCCGCGATCGACAACCCCTCGACGGGAAGCGAGACGATCCCGAGTCGGCGAAGCAACGCCATGGTCGGTCGCCCGGAGCGATCCCACCCGCGGTAGTCGTAGTACTCGCTCAGAAGCGTTCCGAACGCGTCGGGATCGAGCCCGCTGCCCTGATCGCCGTCGGAAGCATCGGTCAGCGCCGCGGGAAGTTCGTCGTCGCCGCGGCCGAACCCCTCCCTGAGGTTGAACAGCCGAACGAGCGTCCAGATCCGCTCGCCCGTGGCGGCGAGGTCCTCGCCCGTCCGGTCGTACCCGACCGCCGAGAGCCACTCGGCCCCGACGTCGGCCCGAAACACCTCCTCGAGGAAGTCGTCGGCGATGAGGCTCCAAAGCAGCGCCCGGCGGTTTTGCTCCTCGGCGACGACGGCCGCCTGTTGTTTCGGCGTCCATCCCGTCTCGGTGATCGCTTCGATCTCGACGGGTCGCGCCCGCCGGTGACAGCCACCCCGATCGCTCGTCGCGTACGCGAGCGCCATCGTTTCGGCCCCCCGGGGATCGTACGACGACAGCTCCATCCCCTTTACAGTCGGGATCAACTCCTCGCCTCCGAAGCGCCCGGCCGCCTTGGAGACGCCGTCGGCGAGTGCATCCCCGAGCGGCGTCGATCGATCGGCGATCTCCTCGATGAGGTTGCGGGCGATCGCTTCGTCCCCGAACGAGAGTTCCCGATCGATCAACCCCCGTTCGCTCGCCCGGACGGCCCACGCGACCGCGTTCCCGGCCGTGATGACGTCCATCGCGAGTCGGTCACAGACCGCGCCGAGCGTCGCGACGGCGTCGAAATCGTCGATGCCGAGCCCCGCACCGAGCGCGATTGGGGTCGCGCCGCGGGGGACGCTCTCGCCGGCGTCGCTCTCGACGCGGAACCCACCCGGGACGGGATCGTCCGCGCGTTCGCGGCCGGTGGATCGCTCGCGTGCGCGCTCGATACCGATCCCATCGGTCCCCTCGAAGCTGCGTTCCTGCCAGCCGCGGGTCGGGAGGACGCCGGCCTCGTTCGCGAAATCGACCGTTTCGAGCGTATCGCTCGCCGCGAGCCACTGCCCGGCGTCGCTCTCGGCGAAGCTGTCGCCGTACCGCTTTCTGAGCCGGTCGAGTCCTTCGGGGGCCGGATCGTGTGCGACGACCGCCTTCAGGTTCTTCGACCCCATCACTGTGCCGGCCCCGCCACGGCCGGCGTGGTGTTCACCCGAATCGGAGGCGATCGTCGCGTATCGGACGCCGCTCTCGCCGGCCGGGCCGATACAGGCGACGGCGGCGTCTTCGAACCGTTCGCAGGTCGCCTCGGCGTCGAGACCCCAGAGATCCGTCGCCGGTTCGATCGTCGCGTCGCCGCCGCTGACGGAGAGAACAACGGGGCCGTCCGCCTCTCCGATGACGAGCACGCCGAGGTGGGCGTCGAGCGACCCGGCCAGCCGACCCGGGAAGGAACCGCCGCCGTAGGAGTCCAGAAACGCGCCGGTGAGCGGTGATTTGGTGATTGCCGCGTAGCGTTGCTCACCCGGCGTATAGCCCGTCAACGGCCCGAGCATGAACAGGAGGACGTTCTCGGGGGACTCCGGGTCGGTCCCCGGTTCCATCTCATAGAGGTACCGTGCGCCGATTCCCTTCCCGCCGATGTACTTTTCGAGCCATTCCTCGGGGATACGCTCGCTCCGGACGCGTTCCGCGGAGAGGTCGACCCGAAGAACGTTGTCTACAACAGGCACTATCAGTTACTGGGACGCTACTGGGATTAAATGCCACGGTTCCACAGCTTTCCGCGTCGGTCGCGGCAAACCCGAGACTGGTTCATCAAGATTTATTACTGACAGGGTGTAAAATGAACGGGCAAAAAAGCCGAACAAGTTCGTCTCCGGCCCGATTTTTGCCGGTAGTTATATATAGAACCCCACGGAATAGCGGGTTATGTCACGGTCAATGATCGACCTCGATCGGCGGGATTTCCTGAAAGCCGGTGCCGCAGGAACACTCGCCGCAGCAGTAGGGGGCCGGACCCTGCTTGAGCGGGGCGAAGCGCAGGAAGACCAAAACGCCAGTGATAATGGCCCACCATATACGGGTGACGAACTCATAAAAACCGTTTGTACACACTGTTCCGTCGGGTGCGGTCTGCAACTCTCCGTCGAGGACGACAGCGTCGTCGGTCAGGAAACGTGGGACGACAACCCGATCAACAGCGGCGGACTCTGTTCGAAAGGCTCCTCGCTCGGCCACACGATCAACGCCGAAGGTCGGCTGAAGGAGCCGATGAAGCTCGAGGACGGCGAGTGGGTCCGGATGGACTGGGACGAGATCGTATCGGAGATCACGGGTCGCCTCCTCGATATCAAAGAGGAGACCGGTCCGCACGCCACGTTCTGGTGTGGGTCAGCGAAGCACTCGAACGAGGCGGCCTACCTCATGCGGAAGCTCCCGTCGATGTACGGGACGAACAACATCGATCACCAGGCCCGGATCTGTCACTCGACGACGGTGACGGGGATCGCGAACACCTGGGGCGTCGGCGCGATGACGAACAACAACAACGACATGCGCCACGTCGATGTCAACCTGATCATCGGCCACAACCCGATCGAGAGCCACCCCGTCGCGTGGCAGCACTTCCAGGTTGCCCAGGAGCGAGGCGGCCAACACATCGTCGCGGAGCCGCGATACTCCGAAACCGCGGCCGCCGCTGACGCGAACTACCAGTTCCGCTCCGGAACCGATGTGGCGTTCGTCTACGGCCTCATCTACCACATCGTCGAGAACCTCGGGGCACACGACCGGGAGTTCATCGAGAGCCGCGTCGACGGCTTCGAGGAGTTCCGCGAGGATGTCCTCGCCGAACACGACCTCGAAACGGTGTCGGACATCACGGGCGCTCCGGTCGCGGAGATCCAAGAACTCGCCGAGACGCTCGCCGAGGCCGACGTGAGCTGTGTCGAGTGGGCGATGGGTGGCACCCAACACAACAACGGCACCGGAAACACCCGCGCCTACGCGATGTTGAACCTCACGCTGGGACACGCCGCACAGTCGGCGGGCGGAACGCCGATCTACCGCGGTCACGACAACGTCCAGGGTGCGACCGACCTCGGCGTCGACGCCAGTTCGCTGCCGGGCTACTACGGTCTCGACGAAGGGGCGTGGTCGCACTGGGCGGACGTCTGGAGCGAGACGGACAGCACCTCCGGCGAAGTGACCTACGAGGAGCTTCGTGAGGAGTTCCATTCGCAGGAACTGATGGAGAAAGACGGCTTCACCGTCGCCCGATGGTTCGAGGCCGTTCTCGACGACGAGTGGGAGATCTACCAGCCCGACCCGGTCAGGGCAGCGATCTTCTGGGGCCATGGCCTCGCCTCACTCAGCGAGTACAAGAAGGTCCGACAGGCACTCGAGGAACTCGAGTTCGTCGTCAACATCGACATCCACCCGAACCAGATCTCCGAGCTCGCGGATCTCGACGGCGACACGGACGTGTACATGCTGCCCGCGGCGACCAACTTCGAGGAAGCCGGGAGCGTCACGAACACCGGTCGGCAGATCCAGTGGCGTTACCAGGCCGTCACGCCGCGACACAACGCCAAGAAGGACTGGGAGATCCAGAAGCTGTTCGCGGAGCATCTCGGATTCGGCGAGCACTTCGACTACGACGAGGTCGAGGACATCACCCGGGAGATCAACCTCGGGATGCGGACCATCGGCTACACCGGACAGACGCCGGAGCGGATCAAAGCCCACATGGAGAACAGCGAGCTGTTCGGCATCGAACACTGTGAGGCCGACCTCGACACCGACGAAGTCAACGGCGTGCTCGACGGCGACTACTACGGCATGCCGTGGCCGTCGTGGCACAACGAACACCCCGGAACGCCGGTTCTGTACGACGCCTCGAAGCCGCCGGCGGAGGGGGGGATGGACTTCCGTGCCCGGTGGGGTACGGAGGGTCCGGACGGACAGAACATGCTCCGGGACCCCTACGAGCCCGAGTGGTGGGACGGTGAGATCGAGGGCGTCCCGCAGTACCCCGGCTTCCACACAGTGTTGCCGGACGGCGACCCTGCCGAGAAGACGATTCCGGTTGAGTACGCGGAACGCGAGGATAAATCGGTTCTCGACACCGCACAGGACCTCGCTGCCGAGGGCCACGACGTCGACCCGAGCGAGTACGCCGAGTACAACAATCCACAACCCGACTCGCCGTGGGGTCGCGGCCGCGCCCGGATGAAAGCCTGGAACTTGACCGACGAGTATCCGGTCCACCGTGAACCGGCCGTCACGCCTCGTCCGGACCTCGTCGAAGCGGGCTACGGCTGCAACGAGCGGACCGAGGATAACTGGCGGCTCGAACTCGACAACGCCAAAGTCCAGCAGGACAACCTCAGCGCCGTCGAGGACCTCGAGGATCCGTTCGTCCTGACCTCCGGACGGCAGGTCGAACACACCGGTGCCGGTGGAGAGACCCGTCTGAACTCCGGGTTGGCGTACCGAGCACCGATGATGTACGTCCAGATCCACCCCGAACCCGCAGCCGAACGCGGCCTCGAAAGCGGCGACTGGGTCGCCGTCGAGACGCCCCACGCCGAGATGATCATGCAGGCGAACGTCACCGAACGAGTCCCGACGGATCACGTCTTTGCGCCCTTCCACTGGAGCGGCATCCTCGAGGGCGAAGTGTTGACCGACGAGCTTCCCGACGAGTGGGAGCCGTTCGTGATCGGCGAGACGATCAACGCCGGCACGGCGCCGGCCTACGACCGGGAAACACAGATGCAGGAAACCAAAACAACGCTCGCGAGCATTCGCCCCGCGGAGCAAAGCCAAATACCCGAACTGTCCGACAGACAGCAGTCCTGGCAGGAGAACTTCCTGGCGCGGGACCGGAGGTAATAGACAATGAGCACACAACAATCGGACGGCCCCGCGCGGGTCGTACCGAACTGGGAGTCATGTATCGACTGTGGGGCCTGTGAGGTGGCCTGCAAGCGGACGTGGGACCTCCCACAGGAGAGCAACCGAATCAACGTCGTCCGGATGGCACACGGCACCGACGAGGAGAAACAAAAGCCGATGCAGTGTTACAACTGCTCGGAGGCACCCTGCGTCGACGTCTGTCCGACTGACGCACTCATGTTCCGCGAGAACGGGACGGTGCGCGTCTCCGGGAACAAGTGTATCGGCTGTCACTACTGTGGCGTCGCCTGTCCGTTCGGCGCACCGCAGTACCCCGACGCATCGGTTCCGGAAGCCGACGAGATGAACCCCCTCGGCGCGCGGGGCAACGGGCTGATGGACAAATGTACGACCTGTGAACCCCGGCAGGAACAGGACCTCGAACCGGCCTGTTCGTCGGAGTGTCCGACGGACGCATTGATCTTCGGCACGCCGGACGAGCTCGCCGAGGAACTCGACCACGACAACCGTTCGACGCCGTTCAACGACGAGGCCGCACAGATCGTCTTTGGCGACGACGCCGAGCGGGTCATGCCGGAGTGATCCACCATGGTCTCTGAAATCATATTCCACGAGCCCTACACCCAGTGGAACTGGCAGATCGGACAGTACGTCGCGTTGATCGGTATCGCTGGTGGCGCATACCTCATGGGGTACATCGCCGACGTGTTGTCGTTCCGAACCGGAACAAGGGAACACAGCCAACTCGCGAAGTACGGGTACCTGACCGGGCTACTCATCATGACGGTTTCGCCGCTGGTCATGCTGTCGCATCTCGCGACGCCGTTCCGGGCGATGGCGCTGCCGTTGACGATGTCGAATCTCGGCTCGTGGATGGCGATCGGTTCGTACCTGTTGGGTGGGTTCGCCTTCGGGGCGTTCCTGATGTTCGCCTGGACGGCGTTCGGGAAGTCCCGGCCCGGCGCTCCGACGAAATCGAACCTGGCGGCCGACGGCGGGAAGGTCACCGACGGCGGCACCGCCGACGCCGCGACCGGAACCGGCGGTGAGGTCGGCGGCGGCTTCCGCGGCGTGGCCGACAAGGTCGGTGTCCTCGGAATCCTCGACGCGTTCGCCGACAGGACACGGCCGTCCGGTCCCGTTCGCCTCGGGATCGGTGCCCTCTTTGGGATCACCGCCGCCGGTGTGCTCCTGTACTCCGCGATGGCGCTCGGTTCCGGGCCGACCGGCCGCGTGGCGCTGTGGGATAAGACGTTCCTCATCCCGATGCAGATCACCAGCGGGCTCGGTGCGGGCCTCGCCGTCACGGTCGGGCTCGCTGCGCTCGTCGAACGGGCGACGGGGCGGACAGTACAAAACTACGCACTGGTCGCATCAGGGTTGCTCGTCGTGTACCTCCTGACGCTTCTCGCGACGATCGTGCTTTTGCCCGGGCACAATCCGGAGGCTGCGCCCGCCGTTGGGAACCTCACCGGCGATTATGCGGTGATGTTCGTCGGCTTCGGTATCGTCGGCGGTATCGTGCTCCCGGTGTTGTTGTCGGTCGGTGCCGTGTTCGGAAACCGGAACGGATCGCTCTCGTCGAACGCGACCGTGGCGGCGTTGGCCGCCGCCGGAGGGCTCGTGATCGTCGGCAAGCTTGCGGTCGCATTGACGTATCTGCTCGCTGCCAACTTCACTCCCCTGCCGCTTCCGGTCTGACCGACCGGAGCGTTCTTCCGAACGGATTTTAACCGGACCGCCCGTATTCGTTTTTATGAACCAGTCGACGGACTCCGCCGGCGACCTCGCGGACCTGTACGCGTTCGTCTCCAGCGTGCTCGCTGATCCACCGGACGAAGCGGCCATAGAGCGGCTCACAGCGGAGCGGTTTCCTCGAAGCGCCTCCCCACAGGCGCTCGAAAACGGGTTTCGGCTGCTCGATCGGTGGGCGGCCGACGTCGACGATCCCGCGGCGGCTGCCGACCGGCTCCGGAAGGTCCACACCCGGCTGTTCGTCGGTCCGCGTCCCAGAATGCAGGTCCACGAGTCGTGGTACGCCGACGACTTCCTCGGGGAACCGCTCTCAGCGGTGCGGAGTACGTACGGGGATCTCGGCGTCGAGGAGTCGACGGACCTCCGCGAGGAACCCGATCACGCCGCCGTCGAGTTGGCGGCTCTCGAGATGCTCGCTCGCGACGGCGCGGACGGCTACCGACAGGCGTTTCTGTCGGTCCACGGCTGGTGGTTGCCCGAACTCGCGGTGGATATCCGCGAACTGTCGGACGATACGTTTTACGAGGCCATCGGGTGGGTACTCGAAGGGCTACTCGAGGCCGACGCCTACCTACTCAGCCTCGAACTCGACGAACTGTCGCCGGGCTATGAGGACGGGCCGCCGACGAGCGGGGCGTAACCGACCCCAGCGAGGATAGCTTTTTGTTCCGGCCCCGGGTGACACGGGTATGGAATACACCACCCTCGGCTCGACCGGCATCGAAGTCTCGCGGCTCTGTCTCGGCTGTATGAGCTTCGGCGATCCCGAGTGGCGCGAATGGGTACGGGGCGAGGCGTTCGGCCACGAACTCGTCGAGCGCGCGCGTGATCTGGGCATCAACTTCTTCGACACCGCGAACATGTATTCCCGCGGCGAGAGCGAGCGGATCCTCGGCGACGCCATAGAGGGCCACCGCGAGGAGTCCGTGATCGCGACGAAAGTGTTCTTCCGGATGCGAGCGGGCGATCCGAACTCCGGAGGTCTCTCGCGGAAAACGATCGAACAGGAGCTCTCGGCTTCGCTCGATCGGCTCGGCGTCGACACCGTCGACCTGTACCAGATCCACCGTTGGGACTACGATACACCGATCGAGACGACGCTGCGGGCGCTAAACGATGCCGTCCGCCGGGGGCAGGCCAGACACGTCGGGGCCTCGTCGATGTGGGCACATCAACTCGCGGACGCCCTGCATACGAGCGATACGTTCGGCCTCGAACGGTTCGCGACGATGCAGAACCACTACAACCTCGCGTATCGCGAGGAGGAGCGGGAAGTCCTTCCCCTCTGCGCTCGGGAGGGCCTCGGCGTGATCCCGTGGAGCCCGATGGCCCGTGGCTATCTCACCCGGCCACACGAGGAGTACATGTCGACGAAGCGCGCCGAAACCGACGATCACGCCCAGGAACACCCTTACGCGGACAACGGTGGCCGGGAAATAAACGAACGGGTCGCAGAGTTGGCCGCCGATCGTGGGGTGTCGATGGCACAGATTTCGCTCGCGTGGCTGCTTCATAAGGACTGGGTCGATGCACCGATCGTCGGCGCATCGAAGATCGAGCACCTCGAGGAAGCCGTCGAGGCGCTCGAGATAGACCTCTCCGGGAGCGATATGTCGTATCTCGAGGAGCCGTACGGTCCGGTACCCGTGTCGGGCCACGATTGACACGATAGACGGCGGCTTTTGTCGGATATGTTATGCGGTCTCGTTACCAATAGCGTCGTATGACCGTAGACGACCTCGAGGCGTACGGCACAGAGCGGATGGACGACGAGGAAATAACGCAGTTGCTTTCGAACCAGGATACGGGTGTTCTCGCCCTCCCGACGGAGGGAGCGCCCAGCATGCGCCCACTGTCGTTTTATTTTGACGGCGAATCCGCGATATATTTCGTCTACATAATCGGAGCCGGAAGCCGCAAGGCGGAGTTGAGCGAGACGGCCGACGTCGCTCGCCTGCTCGTCTACACTACGGACACGGCGTCCAACTGGCGGAGCGTCCTGCTGACCGGGACGATCAACCGCGTCACGGAGTCCGAAACGAACCGACTTGAGACGGCGCTGGAGACGGGGCGCCCCGACGCGTTGAAGCGAGCGATGGAATCCGAACGCACGGAACTGTATCGCTTCGATATAGAGGATCGATCGGGGATCAAACATCTCGGCCTCCCTCCGGGGTTCGATTCGGACGAATCGGGCACCGCATAGTCCGCCTCGAAACTCCGGTTTATCTTCCGGAACCGACACCCGAAACCCTTCCAATCCCCAACTGCCCGTATGGCTTCGCTTCTGTCGATGCGGTGGCGGGATCTGCTGTTTGCCCACTGGACGCTCGACGCCGAGACGGTCGAGCGGGCGATCCCCGACCGCCTGTCCGTCGACACGCACGACGGCGACGCGTATCTCGGCGTTGTCCCGTTCGTGATGTCCGACATCCGCCCGCGTGGGGCGCCGATCGGCCTGAGCTTCAACGAACTCAACCTCCGAACGTACGTCACCGTCGACGGCGAACCGGGCGTTTTCTTTTTCAACCTCGATGCGGACGATCGGATCGGCGTCCGGTTGGCCCGGTCGCTGTTTCGGCTCCCCTACTATCGGGCGGCGATGGCGGTCGAAGCGCGGGGCGACGGGGGTTCACGGAGGATCTCGTTCCGCAGTAGACGGACGACACCGGATGCCGAACCGGCGCGATTCGACGCCGAATACGGTCCCGATGGCGGGTTCTCCGAGCCGGCTTCGGAGTCGATCGAGGCGTTTCTGACCGAACGATACCGGTTTTACGTCACTGCCGATGGCGGCCAGGTATACTACGGGGACATCGACCACGACCCATGGCGGCTCGCGCCGGCGTGGATGGAGATCCGTGAGAACACGCTGTTTCGAGCCAACGGGTTCGAACGGCCCACAGGGGACCCGTTGTTGCACTTTGCCGCCCCGATCGACGTCTCCGCGGGGCGGATCCGCAGAGCCCATCTGTAGTGTGGTATCATACCCCAAAGTGGGTGTCGACACGGCCTACTAAATACGTCGCGCCCTCAGTTGTCATCAATGGATGATACGGACGGAGGTCGGACGGGCACCGGTCCGTTCGGCGACGAGATTACCCCGGCGGTCCGACGTGTCGACGACGATCCTGTGCCCGCGATCCGACGCGTCGATGACGGTTCGGACCCGGACCCGGACCCGGAACCGGGAGTCCCGGATATCGAGGAACTGACGGGTGAACCGCAGACGCTGGAACCGGCCGTACAGGGCGTCTGGGTGATCCAGTCGGGAGTGTCGGCTGCCGTCTTGGGTCTGATCGCTACTGTCGCGTTCTCCGTCGTCGGGCCGGGAGACACCTGGGTCGGCGGGGTCGTGTTCGCGGTCGTGCTCGCACTCGGCGTCGTGTTTTCGGTGCTCAGATACCGGATCTGGATGTATCAGGTCCGGGCCGACTCGCTGTATCTCAGACGCGGCGTCCTCACCCGGGTCAACACTGTCGCGCCGTACGTCCGGATCCAACACGTCGACACCCGGCGCGGCCCCATAGAGCGTGTGTTCGGGCTGGCGACGACGGTGGTGTACACCGCCGGATCCCGCGGCGCCGACGTATCGATCCCGGGGCTGACGCCCGAACGGGCGGACGATCTTCAAACCCGGCTGAAACAGCTCGCGATCGCCGCCGAGGGTGACGACGCGGTCTGATGAAACTCGATCCACTCTCGATCCCGTTCCGTGCGGGCGAGTCGGTCGTCCGACTGGCATGGGTCCTCGTGTTCATCCTCATCGGGTCGCCGGCGTTCGGCGGTGTCTCCGGGTTCGGATTCCTCGTCGTGGTGTGGTTCGTCATCGCCTTGGCGTACCAGCTTGTGTACTACCAGCGTTTCGAGTACGAACTCACCGACGATACCCTCGATATCGCCTCAGGCGTCGTTTCGCGTCGAAACCGCGAAATCCCGGTCGGTCGCGTCCAGAACGTCGACATCAGCCGGAACGTCGTCCAGCGGGCACTCGGGATCGCACAGATCAACCTCGAAACCGCGGGCGGGTCCTCGACGGAGGCGTCGCTCCGATACGTGAGCTTCGAGGAGGCGAAACGTCTTCAGTCGGAACTCGGTCGGCTGAAACGGGGCGACACTGTCGAAGCGGGGGCCGAACCGGAGCCCGAGCGGGAGCTGTTCGTCGTCACACAAAAGGAGCTCGTACTTTTGGGGATTGTGGGGATCGACCTCCGGTTGCTCTCGCTCGTTACGGTGTTGCTCTCGGTCGTATCGCCTTCGCTTCGGGAGCGGTTCGGAGATCCACTAATCGGGCTCGCCGCGACCGCGCCGCTGGCGGCCGTGGGCATCGTCGCGGTCGCGGCGTTGATAAGCGGGGCGCTCGCGCTGGCGAACTACTACGGTTTCCGGCTCGCCAGACGAAACGACGAACTTCTCTACGAGCGTGGACTACTCCAGCGGTTCAGCGGGGCGATCCCGCTCGAGAAGGTACAGACCCTGACCGTCTCGGAGAACTTCCTCGCCCGGCGACTCGGCTACGGCTCGCTTGCCGTAGAGACTGCCGGATACGCGCCCGGGGACGCCGGGTCACAGTCGGCGGTTCCGCTGGCGAACCGCGATCGGGTGTTCGATCTCGCCAGATCCATCGAACCGTTCGAGGACGTCGATTTCGACCGGCCGCCGAAGCGCGCGCGAGAGCGATACGTCGTCAGGTACAGCGCCCTCGCGATCGTCGCCATCGCCGCCGCCTTCGCGGCCGACCGCTACACCGGGCTCACCTTCGCGTGGTACGTGACGCTTGCCCTCCTGCCGCTTGCAGTTCTCGGAGCCCACCTCAAATGGCTGAACCTCGGCTACCACATCCAACCGGGGTACGTCCTCCTCCGTGAAGGATTTTGGACCCGGACGACGACGGTCGTCCCCTACTACCGGGTCCAGACGGTGGTGGACTCACAGACGGTGTTTCAGCGCCGCCGCCGTCTCGCTACGCTCGTGGTCGATACGGCCGGTTCCAGCGGTCTGACGAACCGGCAACCGAGGGCCCTCGATATCGATGCAGAGCGCGCGGCGGAACTCAGGGAGGTCGTGGCCGACAGGCTCCAGTCGTCGGTCGTCCAACGGCGGAGCGATCGACGCCGCGAACGGCTCCGCTCGATCGGGGCTGAACTCCCCGACAGTTCCGGCGAGCCCGCCTAACGGGGGTACCGTTTTGTGGCGTCGCCTCTATGAGCCGTTATGCCACGGAACGTACGACACGACGCGACCGGTCCGGACGTGTTCGACGCCGACGAGCTCGGTGACGACGGGAAACTCTACGTCTGTCGCTGTGGGCTCTCGGACGCCGGGGCGCTCTGTGGTGGGTCACACAACGCGACGGCGGACGAACGCGACGACGTCGTGTACAAATACGCGGGGGACGATTCGGATGGGGAACGGCGCATCGTCGAGGAAACGGATTCTTAACACCCTCCGGTGCGTATCCGAGGCATGGAGTACGAAGCCGCAGTGTTGGATCTCGACGGAACTGTTTATCGCGGGGAGGAACTGCTTCCGGGCGCAGCCGAGGCGGTCGAACGGCTCCGAGCCGCCGGGCTCGGGACGCTGTTCTTTTCGAACAATCCGACGAAATCGCGCGTGGCCTACGCCGAACGCCTGTCCGGGTTGGGAATCGAGACGACCCCCGAGGAGACGCTCTCGGCTGGCACCGTCACTACCCGGTATCTCAGGGACGAACACGCCGACGAATCCGTTTTCGTGATCGGGACTCCGGGGCTCGAACGGCAGTTCGAAACCGCCGGCGTTGACCTCGTCGCGGACGCGACGACGGCGGAGGTGTTGGTCGTCTCGTGGACGCGCGAGTTCGATTACGGCGACATGGTGGCCGGCTACCGAGCGATAGACGCCGGGGCGACGTTCTACGGGACCGATCCCGACCGACTGATCCCGGCTGCGGAGGGAATGGCCCCCGGGTCCGGAGCGATCGTCAACGCCGTCGGTGGGATCGCCGAACGGGCACCGGAGAAGACGCTCGGGAAACCCTCCGAGGAAGCCCAGCAGGCGGCACTCGACGCGCTCGGCGTTCCGGCGGAGCGGTGTTTCGTCGTCGGCGATCGGCTCAACACCGACATCGAACTCGGCGAGCGCGCGGGGATGACGACCGTTCTGGTCCGGACGGGCGTCACGGCCGACGCTGACCTCGCCGAAAGCGACGTCCAACCGGACTACGTCGTCGATTCGCTCGCCGACGTCCCCGATGCCGTCGGGATCGACGCCACGTAGCGACGTACGAGCTATAGAACACCCATCTCCCCGAGCCGTTCCGGGAGATACGTGTCGGTCACAAAGTCCAGCCCGCGGGAGGCGAGCGCCTGCTGTTCGGCCTTCTTTCCGATTTCGAGCTGCAGTTCGATCTGTTCGGTCCAGTAGTCGTCCTGGAATCGGGGATCCTCGAGTTCGCTCTCGAGGGCGTTGATATCCGAGTCGCTGAGCGGATCTGTCGGCAGGTCGTAGTTGACGATGTCGACCGGCTGGATGCCGACGTATTCGGCGTCCGGCGTCGCCAGATACTCCGAGAGATGTGCGGATTTGATCGACCCGTACGCGACGGAGGCGTAGATCCGGTAGGACCAGGGGTCCCCGTCGCAGAACACGACCGTCGGAAGGCCGAGTTCGCCGTTGAGCCGTTTCGTGATGCGGCGGGTCGCCCGCGCGGGCTGCCCTTTGAGGTGGACGACGATGACGTTGTACTCCTCGTCGAACCCGTTCTCGACGAGCCGGTCGCGCATTCCGCCGGTCTCGACGCAGAGCACGAAGTCGGCGTCGTGATCGAGAAACTCGATCGTGTCGGGGTTGTTCGGGATCTGGTACCCGCCCTCGCCGACGTCCTTTTGACAGTGGATCTCCCGTTCGCCGCGGCGGGTCTGTTCGCGAAGGTACAGCGGCCCCATGATCGTCGCGCCCGACTCCTCGGGGCGCATATGGAAGTCCTCGCGGGTGACTTCGCTCACGATCTCTAAGTCCTCGACGAGTTGGTTCGATTCGTCCTGCCCGGAGAACTGTGCGCGTTCCTCTTCCCACGACTCCGAGAGATAGTACAGTTCCCGAAGCGTCGAGGAGCGGTCCTCCTCGAGTTGGTCGGCGAGGAACTCGATCGTGTAGATCGCCTTCAAAAGCTTCTGTGCGCCACGGACGCTGTTTGCGGATCGGGTCGACGTTCTGTCGCCGTACACCCAGACGTCTTTGTCCTCGTCGAAGACGATGTTGCTCTTCGTCCGGGTCGGGATCTCCATCTCGGGAACCGTCCCGTCGGCGAACTGGTCGTAGAACTCGCTTGCGAGGTCGATGAGCCGTTCGCGGGCGAGTTCCTCTTTCGTCTCCGTGTCTGATTCTGTGCTCATGTTATGCGTTGATAGTGAGTTTCTCGGCCTCGATGCCGTCGACGGAGACGTCGAAGGACGCCTCGCCGTCGATCTCGTATTCAAGCGTCGCCGTCTCCCCGCTTTCGACCGCCGGGGACCACTTCAAGAACCACTCGCCGTCCATCTCGATGACCGTCGCGTCGACCGGATCGCCGGGATCAGCGGTGACGATTTCGGTCACCTCGGGTGAGACGTTCGTGCCGCCGTGGTTGTGGATCGACAGTCGAACGGTCGATCCCTCCGTCGTCCGTTCGACGAGGACGTTGTTCATGATCCGGGCCAGGGAGTCGTCGACGTTGAGGGGTTCTCGGCCCGTCACCTCGGAGAGCTTTTCCGCCATCTCCGGAAGGATATCGGCGATGACGTCCTGTTTTCGGCGGCGTTTCTCCAGGGACCGCTGCTTTTTGAGGTGCGACTGGAGGTTCCGCCCGGCCTCCTGGAGAGCGAGCCTGAGTTCGTCCTCGATTTCGGGGATGTTCGCGACCGCGTCCTTCGATTCACTGGTAAAGGGGACGCTCGTCGAGGCGACGTGAATCATGAGCACCGCCGCGCCGCCCGGCATTCCGCTGCCCCCCGGCTGATCGAGACCGTAGTTGCGCCAGTTGACCTTTTTCAACACGTCGATAGTCGCACAGGCACCCCGCTGGTACACGAGGGGGACGCGGTTCGCAAAGCGGAGCACCTCGACGCTGCCGTCGGCTTCGATCTCGCCCCCGTAGGCGATCCCGACCTCGACGACGAACGGGTCCCCACCGTGGACCGACGCGTCGCGCGTCACCGACGTGTAAAAGTCGGCGTCATACTCCTTTTTCAATCCCGCGAGGACGAGTTCCTCGGAGATCGGCGCGAGACAGTCCGTCGGCGGCGCGAGGATATCCGTCTCCCGCATCGCCTCGAGGAACCGCGCCGCCGTGTCCCGGTCGTCCGCCGTGTGCGTGACTTTCGGCGGTTCGTCCGGAACGGTCACGGATCGATCCCAGATCGCCTCAAGGACGTTTTCCCTGGCCGTCTCGCCGAACGTCGCGTCGTCGTACTCCTCCGTCGCGTCCGCCGCACGGTCGATGAACTCCCGGAGTTGCGCGCGCGTGATTCGGTTTCGGGCGTCCTCCTGGTCGATGAATTTGTCCGCCAGTCGACTCGCGAGCCCTTCGACGGCGGCGTCGCCTTTCCGACTCGTCGTCGCGTCATCGACGATCGCATAACAGTCGGCCGATCGATCGGCCGTTATGCCGGCCCAGGCGGCCTCGACGGCGTTTTCCCTCACGGTCGACCCGAACGTCTCGTCGAATTCGGCCTCGATGTCGTCGGCGATGTCGTCGACGAACGCGGCGAGTTCGGCGTGTGCGATCCGGTCTCGACCCCCGACTTCCCCGGCGACCCGTTCGGCGAACGCCGCCGTCGCCGCCGAGCTTTTGTTCGCAACGGCATCGGTGACCGCCGCCTCGACGTCGGCGCCCTCGTGTGGGGCGGGCGGACGCCACGCGACCTCCCGGCCGAACTGTCTGTCCCTGAAGTTGTCCAGAACGCCATCCGCCGTCTTCGTACCGACGCGGGTGAACTCACCCTGCAGAAATCCCGACAGCGAGTACGATTCAGTCGAATCGAGCATCTTCAGAAGCGTCCCCAACTCGACTCCGTGAGGATGGGGGCGGATCTCCTCGGTCTCGGGCGGGAGTTCGTCGGTCGCGCGTTCGAACTTGAACGACTCCTCGGGTTCGTGGAACTCGATCCTGGCGTGGGGGTTGACGACGGCGGTGTATTTGACGTAGTTGTGGAGCTGTTTTCGCGCCCGCATATTCCCCTCCATCTCGATCTCGATGCGGGTGCCGTGGGGCCGTTCCCAGGTCGTGTCGGACTCGACGTCGATCTCGGGTTCGTTGGTATCCGTATCGATCGTGAGCTCGAAATACTTCGCGCTGCCGCCGTTTTCGGTCTTCGAGGTGACTTTCGCTGGCTTCCCGGAGGTGAGCTGAGAGTACAGCACGGCCGCTGAGATCCCGATTCCCTGTTGACCGCGTGACTGCTTTCGGGCGTGAAACCGCGACCCGTACAACAGTTTCCCGAACACCTTGGGGATCTGTTCTTTCGTGATTCCGGGGCCGTTGTCCTCGACGACGAGGCGGTAGTAGCCGCCCGATTCCTCGATTTCGACGTAGATGTCCGGGAGGATGCCGGCCTCCTCCGTTGCATCGAGCGCGTTGTCGACGGCCTCCTTGACGGCCGTGACGAGCGCCTTCGCGTCGCTGTCGAAGCCGAGCATCTGTTTGTTCTTCTCGAAGAACTCGGCGATGGAGATGGATCGCTGGCTCTCGGCCAGCTCCTCGGCGACGGCACCGCCGCCGCCCTCCCCGAGTTCCGACTGGAACGAAGTCATCTATCGGTGAGTAATCCCCCCGAAACGTAAAACCCCGTCGGGAGTACGGTGAAAGTAAAACCCGAAGTGTTATTTGTCGTCGTCGTCCGGCTGCTGCCCGACGAGCATCCCTTTGAGTGTGGCCCATCCCTCCGAGCGCGTGCCTCCCTTCGAGAGCCGAACTCCGGAGAACGTCTCGACGCCGGACTCCTCACTCGGCGTCCCGAGGTGATCCATGTGGTATGTGAGTCGGCCGAGCCACGCGACCGGAATCGTGAACGCGACGAACGCGACGATCAAACCGAGCGTCGAGAGCCCGAGAGCTGCCACGCCGATCCCCGCGACCACGTACGCGAACGAGACGATGACCAACAGCACAGTGACACTCACGAGGATGTCGTTGACGGCCGTGACCTGCGCGTTATACTCGATCCACCGGCCGTAGCTCCGCAGGAGCCGTTTCTCAAAGGCCTTTTCGGAGCGTCGTTCGTGCCCGGCGATCGCGCGCTCGACAGCATCGGCATCCAGGCCGCCTCGGAGGTTCGAGGCGGTGTAGGTCACGCCCGCGAGCCCGGTCGAAACGAACAGTAACACCCCACCAGTGACGGTAAAGGGGTTGAGAAACGCCGTGACTTCGAAATCAGTCTGAACGAGGATGGAAGCGGCGGTGACGAGAATCCCGATCAGGAGGACGTTTGCTTTCAGGATCTCGATCGCTTTGCTGTCGATCTCTTGGAGACGGTCGACCTGGTATTCGAACGTCGTTCGCATCTCCTCGCGTGTCAAAGAGAGCGTCGTCTGACCTTCGAGGTCGGAGTCGCCGCCGGTCATACCCGCGGTACTCCACGGAGTGAGTTAAACACCGGACATGCGCCGGATCGAACCCACGAACATGGGGCGCGTTCGGGTCGCGGATATGCTCCCCCTCGCGCGCGTGCGGGGGCTTTATCAGTATCGGGTTGCAATCTCAAACAACTATCAGATGTCTCAAGACAGTGAATACAGTGCCGGGCAGATACAGGTCTTAGAAGGGTTGGAAGCGGTCCAGAAACGCCCGGCGATGTACATCGGAGCGACGGATTCGCGTGGCCTCCACCACCTCGTCTACGAAGTCGTAGACAACTCCATCGACGAAGCGCTCGCCGGCCACTGTGACACCATCGAGGTGCGCATAAACGACGACGGGTCGGTGACCGTCGCCGACGACGGTCGGGGGATCCCGGTCGACACCCACGAGGAGTACGAACGCCCCGCCATCGAGGTCATCATGACGGTGTTGCACGCCGGAGGGAAGTTCGACAGCAAGTCCTATCAGGTGTCGGGCGGTCTCCACGGCGTCGGCGTCTCCGTCGTCAACGCGCTCTCGAAGTGGCTCGAGGTGGAGATCAGACGCGACGGGGCCGTCTGGCGACACCGCTTCGACGGCGGCGAACCGGACGGCGATCTCGAGCGCGTGCGGGACATGGAACCGGGCGAGGAGACCGGAACCGAGATCCGGTTTTGGCCCGACAGCGGTATCTTCGAGGTCACGGAGTTCGAGTACTCGACGTTGGAGTCGCGGCTCCGGGAACTCGCCTTTTTGAACCCGGGCGTCGAGATCGCGCTCCGGGACGAGCGCAGCGACGAGCGTCGCGAATCCGTCTTCGAGTACGAAGGCGGAATCAGGGAGTTTGTCGCCTACCTCAACGAGACGCGTGATGTGCTCCACGAAGACATCGTCTACTTCGACGACGAGGCCGACGACATCTACGTCGAAGTCGCCATGCAGGCGACCGCGGGAGTGCAGGGCTCGATTCACGCCTTTGCCAACAACATCAACACACGCGAGGGCGGCACACATCTCACCGGCTTCAAGACCGCGCTGACGCGTATCATCAACGACTACGCGGGTTCGAACGGCATGCTGTCGGATCTCGACGGCACGCTGAAAGGCGAGGACATCCGGGAGGGGTTGACCGCGGTCATCTCGGTCAAACACCCCGATCCGCAGTTCGAGGGACAGACGAAGACGAAACTCGGTAACAGCGAGGTACGCGGTATCGTCGAGGGGGCGGTCCACGAGGAACTCGCGACGTATCTCGAGGAACATCCGGACACCGCCGAAGCGATCGTCTCGAAAGCCGTCGAGGCGGCGAAAGCCCGCAAGGCAGCCAAAAAGGCCGAGGAACTGACGCGCCGGAAGTCGGCGCTGGAATCGACGTCGCTACCGGGGAAACTCGCGGACTGTCGCGAAAAGAACCCCGAAAGGGCGGAGCTGTTCGTCGTGGAGGGCGACAGCGCCGGCGGCAGCGCCAAACAGGGTCGCGACCCCGAGTTCCAGGCGATCCTCCCGATCCGCGGGAAGATCCTGAACGTCGAGAAACACCGTCTCGACCGGATCTTGGAGAACAACGAGATAAGAAACCTGATAACGGCGATCGGCACCGGGGTCGGCGACGAGTTCGCGATCGAGGACGCCCGATACGAGAAGATCGTCATCCTGTGTGACGCCGATGTCGACGGCGCTCACATCAGGACGCTGCTTTTGACGTTCCTGTATCGGCACATGACGCCGCTCATCGAGGCCGGCTACGTGTACGCCGCCCAGCCGCCGCTGTACCGGATCCGATATAACGGCGAGACGTACGACGCGATGACGGAGGCCGAACGCGAGGAGATCGTCACCGAAGTCTGTGACGGCTCGCCCGACCAGGTCCAGCGATTCAAAGGACTCGGCGAAATGAACCCCGAACAGCTGTGGGAGACGACGATGAACCCCGACAACCGGATCCTCAAACGGATCACGATCGAGGACGCCGCCGCCGCCGACCGGATGTTCAGCGTCCTGATGGGCGATGCGGTCGGGCCGCGAAAGCAGTTTATCAAGGAACACGCCGCCGAAGCGGAGTGGATCGACATATGAGCTCCGAGGCACCCGACATTCCCACAGACCGGGTTCGGAACGTCCGCATCGAGGACGAGATGGAGCAGTCTTACATCGACTACGCGATGAGCGTCATCGTCGGGCGTGCGCTGCCGGACGCCCGCGACGGCCTCAAACCCGTCCAGCGGCGGATCCTCTATGCGATGAACGAGATGGGGGTCTCCTCGCGGTCGGGCCACCGGAAGTCCTCCTCGATCGTCGGGGACACGATGGGGAACTACCACCCGCACGGCGATTCGGCGATTTACGACGCGTTGGCGCGGATGGCTCAGGACTTCTCGCTTCGATATCCGCTGGTGGACGGACAGGGGAACTTCGGCTCCGTCGACGGCGACCCGCCCGCGGCGATGCGGTACACGGAGGCCCGGATGGCGCCCATCGCCGAGGAACTGCTCGCTGACATCGACAAGGACACGGTCGATTTCCAGGGGAACTACGACGACCGCCTGACCGAACCCGCGGTGTTGCCGGCGGCGATCCCGAACCTCCTTGTCAACGGGGCGTCGGGGATCGCGGTCGGGATGTCGACGAACATCCCGCCACACAACCTCGGAGAGGTGATCGACGCGGCGATCCACGTCATCGATCGCCCGGAGTGTTCGGTCTCGGAGCTCATCGACACCCCGGATTCCGACGGCTACATCAAGGGCCCCGACTTCCCGACGGGAGCGAACATCGTCAACCGCGAGGGGCTGTGGGACGCCTACACCGAGGGTCGCGGCCGGCTCCGGGTTCGCGCTGAGATGGAGACCGAGTACGACGAAACCGGGAGCGATCGGATCGTCGTCACGGAGCTCCCGTATCAGGAGAACAAGGCACGGCGTATCGAGCGCATCGCCGACGACGTCAACGAGGGGAAGATCGAGGGGATCCGGGACATCCGCGACGAGTCGGACCGAAACGGCGTGCGGGTCGTTATCGAGTGTAAACGCGGTGCGAACGCCGACGTGGTCCGAAACCAGCTGCTCGAACACCATCTCGAAAACACGTTTTCGGTCATCTCGCTCGCCCTGATCGACGACCAGCCCCGAATCCTGAATCTCAAGGAGCTTCTCGAGGCGTTCGTCGACCACCGCCGCGAGGTCGTACGGCGGCGCTCGCAGTTCGAACTCGACGAGGCCGAAGACCGGGCGCACATCCTCGAAGGCCGGCTCGTCGCCCTGGACAACGTCGACACCGTCGTCGAGATCGTCCGCGAGAGCGAGGACCGCGACGCGGCGAAGGCGGGGCTCAGGGACGCCTACGAGCTCTCGGAGCCACAGGCCGAACACATCGTTCGGATGCAGCTCGGCTCGCTCACCTCGATGGAGGCCGGCGAGATCGAAACGGAGTACGAGACCGTCCAGGCCGAGATCGAACGCCTCGAAACGATCCTGAACGACGAGAGCAAACTCCTCGACGTCATCAAGGAGGAGCTCCGCGAGATCCGCGAGGAGTACGCCGACGACCGGCGGACGAAGATCATCGAGGACGCCGGCTCGGTGACCCGCGAGGACCTGATCGCCGAGGAGGAAGTCGTCGTCGCCGTCTCCGAGGACGATTACGTCAAGCGGATGGCGCTCTCGGAGTTCGACCCCCAACACCGTGGCGGCAAGGGGATCATCGGTTCGCGCCCGAAGGAGGGCGATCGCGTCTCGACAGTGTTTACCGCCTCAACGCACGATTACTTGCTCTGCTTTACGAACCAGGGGCAGGTGTACCGGTTGAAGGTGTTCGAGTTGCCCGAGATGGGCCGTACCGCCCGTGGCACATCGGCGGTCAACATCATCGACCTCGACGACGGCGAGGAGATCACCGCGGTGGTCAACACGGACGACGTCGACGAGGGGTATCTCGCCATGGCGACGCGAGGCGGGTACGTCAAGCGGACGGCCGTCTCGGCGTTCGAGAACGTCCACTCGGGGGGGATCCGCGCGCTCAGACTCGAGGACGACGACTCGCTCGTCGACGTCGAGGTCACGCCGGGCGACGGTGACCTCCTCCTCGGAACCCGCGACGGGATGACGATCCGCTTTGCGGAATCCGACGCCAGACCGATGGGACGGTCGGCCCGCGGCGTCAACGGGATCGAACTGCGGGGCGACGACCGGGTCGCCGGGCTCGTGGCCGCCGAGGCCGACGACGACAGACACCTCCTGACGGTGACGAAAAACGGCTACGGGAAGCGAACGCCCCTCTCGGAGTACCGTCGGCAGGCCAGATACGGGAAGGGGCTCATCGACATCAAAACCGACGATCGGAACGGCTCGGTCTGCTCGATCAACGCAGTCTCCGAGGGCGACGGGCTCGTCATCATGAGCGAGTCCGGCCAGATCATGCGGACTCACGTCGGCGAAGTTTCGGAGATCAGCCGGAACACGAAAGGAGTCGTCGTCATGCGGCTCGACGAGGACGATCGGGTGGCCGGCGTCGACGTCGTCCCGAACGACGATGCGACCGACGAGTCCGGTGGGTCGGTGGTTGACGAAGCGTCGGACTGATACTGTCGGACGTAACTACGTGAATCGCAGCCTCGTCGAAAAAAGCGCTACCGCGTAGGTTTGGGAGTGTGGCGGTTCGGATCTTCACGAAATTACGTCCGACAGTATGAGAGGCGACAACGGCGATCACTCCGGAACCGGTCCCTCGATTTCGACCGGATCGTCGACTGAGACTCTTTTTCCGTCCTCGGCGTCCGGAACCCGCGTGTTCACCATCAGCCTGAACGGGTGATCGAACCGATCGGAGTCGGTCCACGGCGGCATCGTCTCCCGCCGCCGGCGGATGAACGTCTCGCGGAACCCGTCGGTTTCGGCTCCCGTATCCGGGTCCCGACCCGGAACCGCACACCGCTGACAGGGCGTGACACCTTCGAGAAAAGCGTCGCCGATCCGAAAGCGGACGACTGACCCGGTATCTTCGAAGAGCCGGTCCTCCCAGAACGGTGGGACGCCGCCCAACTCGAGGTTCGCGCGGAAGCGTCGGCGGGCCGACTCGACCGTGATCTCGAACCAGGCCGCCACCTCCCGGAGCGTCGCCGTCGAGATCACGGTCGGCCCGTGTCGCTCCCGGTCGTCGTGTTGCCCACGGGCGGTCCGGCGGACGCTCACCGGGCGGTCGAAGTGTTCGGAGAGCCAGTCGTTCAGTTCCTCGTGTACCGTCCGTTCGTCCGACTCCGGATCGCCGGTCCAGAGATCGAAGCGGCGGGACTCGGCGGTCGTCGACGAGTGCTCGCGAACCGACACCGCCGGGCCACCTTCGTTCGGCGGATGGAACTGTGACCGAATCCGGTGGATTTCGGCCGTCTTTTTGCCGTTGACGTAATCGCCGGTTCCAGTCACGTCGGCCGTCGACGGATCGTACGGTTCCTCCGGCGGCCGGTCGACGATCGCCCACTGCCGGTCGCCTTCGAGTGCCCCATCGGTCGAGAGCCTCGCGGTCTCGCGATCCTCGGGATCGAGGGATTTGACCGGAAACCGCTGGATCCCGGCAAGAAACGGATCGGCCGCGTCCAAGCCGTCGCACGGATGCTCACCGTACCAGTTTATCGGTTCCATACGCCGAGTAGGATCTCGCCAAATAAAAAACCGGAGTGATAACCGTTTTTGTGTTCGCGGCGATAACGTTCGTATATGAGCGGAGACCCCACCGACGAGGAACTGCAGGAACTTCGGGAAAAAAAGATGGAACAGCTCAAAGAACAACAGGGCGGCGAGGGAGCCGAGGCCGCCGAGGCACAGCGCGAACAAGCCGAGGCACAAAAGAAGGCGGTGCTCCGGCAGGCGCTGACTGACGGGGCCAGAAAGCGGCTCAACACGGTGCAGATGTCGAAACCGCAGTTCGGCGAACAGGTCGAACAACAGATCGTCGCGTTGGCCCAAAGCGGCCGGCTGAACGGGAAGATCGACGAGGAGAAAATGAAGGAGCTGCTTGCGGAGATGAAGCCCGAGTCGAAGAGTTTCGACATCCAGCGTCGCTGATGGAGTGTGGACTGCTGTTCAGCGCCGGCAAGGACTCCTCGCTGTCGGCGCTGCTGTTGGAGGAGTTCTACGAGGTCACCCTAGTGACCGCACATTTCGGGATCACCGACGACTGGACGCACGCGGAAGACGCGGCCGAAGCGCTCGAGTTTCCGTTCGAGCGCGTCGAGCTGCCCGAAGGGGTTGCCGCGGAGGCGACCGAGCGAATGTACGAGGACGGGTTCCCGCGTGCCGGCATCCAGCAGGTTCACGAGGCGGCGCTTGAGGCGGTTGCGGCGCAGTACGATGTCGTTGCCGACGGGACGCGGCGGGACGATCGGGTGCCGACGGTCTCACGCGCGGTCGCTCAGAGCCTGGAGGATCGCCACGATGTCGATTACGTCGCCCCCCTGTCGGGGTTCGGCCGCGGGGCGATCGACCGCCTCGTCGAAACGCACCTCGTCGTCGAGTCCGGGCCGAGCGAGGAGATCCGGAAAGGCGATTACGAGACCGAACTCCGCGCACGGATCGAATCACAGTGGGGAAGCGACGCAGTCGGGGAGATCTTCCCGGAGCACGAACAGACCCGCGTCGTCGGGCGGACGCCGCGTTCGTCATAGGGCTTTTTGTCGTGGGAACGCCTACCAGAGCCATGAAGTTCATTATCGTCGGCTACGGCCGGGTCGGGGCACGCACGGCGAACATCCTCTCTACGGAGGGCCACGAGGTCGTCATCGTCGACGACGACGAGACGAAAGTGACTGCGGCCGCTGCCGAGGGACACGAGGTCGTGGAGGGCGACGGCGAGGACGAGCGAACCCTCGAGAAAATCGCCCTCGACGACACGGACGCGTTAGCAGCGCTCACGGGCGATCTGAACGTAAACTTCACCGCATGTATGATCGCGAAGGGCCACGGCTGCCGGACGGTGCTTCGGATCGACGAGGACTACCGCGAGGAGATCTACCGGAAGTACGCCGCCGACGTGGACGAAGTCGTCTACCCCGAACGGATGGGCGCGGCCGGCGCGAAGACGGCCCTGCTCGGAGGCGACCTGAACGTCCTCGGCGACCTGACGGAACATCTCACGGCGACGAGCCTCGACATCCCCGAGGGCTCCCCGGTCGTGGGCCGCCGTGTCGTCGATATCGACCTCCCGGGCGGCGCCCGACTGTACGCACACGGCCGTCGACGGGAGCCGATGACGATCCCGCTACCGCAGACTGAGATCGAATCGGGCGACCGGGTCGCACTCGTCGCCGAACAGGCGAGTCTCGACGAGATCAGAAGCGTTCTGCACGGCTGAGCGGCCCGGAAAACTGTTCGGTCGCCGTTCGGCCAGCGATCACGAACCGCGACGACGGACCCGGATCGATTCTCAGCGCTTTTTCGCTCGACAGACGAACGTTTCTGTCCTCGAGACGGCGTAATCGACGGTGAACCCGCCGTCTTCGAGCGCGGAGACGGCGTGTCCGAGGCCGTGGCGCTCCTCTAGGGGTGGCCCGCCATCGCCCCTGCCGTTCAGCGACCAGTCGACGATGACGAACCGACCGCCGGTTCCGAGCACTCGGGTGATCTCCGCGATCGCTTCGGACCCGGAGAACTCGTGATACGTCATCGTCGTGAACGCGGCGTCGATGGAGCCGTCCTCGAACGGGAGGTCGTCGATCGGGGCGGTGACCGGCCGGACGTTCTCGGGGATCCCCTTCTCCGCATACCGGTCGTGCATCGCCGGCTGGATGTCAACTGCGTGGACGGTCCCCGCGTGTGTGGCTACAGGGTCAGTGTAAAACCCCGTCCCGCTGCCGAGGTCCGCGATCGCGTCCGCCGGATCGGGCGATAGAAGCGAGATGAGTTCCTCCACGGAACACCATCGGTACCGGGCCACGTCCTCGAGTCGATCGGCACGGTCCGGATCGAACGTATGAAAACCCATACGGGAGGTACGTACCGCGCCGTCATAGTTCCGCATGGTCCGGCCGTCGAAGTGGCATCCGTCGGCCGATCGCCGCGGGGGATCGCATCACTTCCACGGGCGGTCGATCTCCTCGCGGCGACCATCGAGGACGCCAAATCGTTCGTCACGGCGCTCCTCGAGGAGCGCTAGCAACCGCTCCGCCCACCGGAGTTTTCTGGCTTTCTCCGTGTCGACCGTGGGGTCGTCGAAGGACCACCCCGGAAAGACGAGCCGGTCGGCACCGCAGGCGTCGGCCAGAAACGCCGCACGGTCGCCGTCGGTGAAGCCACCGGGGTTGTAGACGAGCGGCGTCGGAGCCGCCTGCGTCGTCGGAACCACTGACCCGAGATCGAAGGTCGGGACGTGTCGCTCCACCGCGGGGACGTTGTCGCCGTGGGCGTGGGCCGCAACCGGCGTTCCGGCGGACGAAAGCTCCCGCGCAGTCTCGGGGTTTTTGTCCAGGTCAGTCACCATGCAGTCGACCTCGATTCCGCCGTCGAGACAGACGTCGGCGGCCGTCGAGGCGGCAACGACGGTGTCGGCGTGGTCGGCGAGTTCGAGCTCGTCGACGAGCGTCGGCCCGGCACCGCAGACGGCGACCGTCCCGCCGAGGTCGAGATCCTCGGGTGCGAGGGTACCCCCACCGGCGACGAGTCCGGCCAACAGATCGCGCGCACGCTCGTCACCGGCCCGGTCGTACCCGAAGTCCTCGAGGATCGCGGTGTATATCGGTTCCCAGTCTGTGTATAGCATGGCCACTAAACGGTGTAAAGACTGGGCCCGAAGCGCACCAAGGTACCCCTACCCGGATGTGCCCTTCGGGCTTCCACCTGAGCGTTCCGGGGCCTCTGGCATAAGCTTTCTTGTACTGTAAGCCGTCCGTCCGCCGTTTGTCAGACTTCCTCGAACCCACCGTAGGCAGTGCCTAACGCTTCGGTGACGGTCGCCGGCCCGTCCGACGTTTCGGCCCGGAGGCGTTCGAACTCGGCCGCGGTTCCGACGAGGATCAGCCCTTCACCCGGGTACGTTTCGAGTCCCGCCGAAGCGGCGTTTCGCTCGAGAAACGCCGCCGCCGACTCGGGAAGCCGAAACTCGACAGCGTGCGGTGTCACCGACGGCGTCTCGGGGTCACTATCGCCCTCGCTTCGGCGAAGATGCCGGGCGAACTCCCGGTCCGTGGTCACGTCCAACTCCTCGACGCCAACCTCGGGGTCGCGTGTTCGGTCGCGGGTGAACTCGTGGCCGATCAGTGCCGCATCACGCGTTTCGGCCACGTCGTGGGTCCGGATGACGTGTGCCCCGCGTTCGACGGCCATCGACGTCGCCGCGAGCGAAACGGGGAGTGCACCCTCCGTGTCGCGGCCAGCGACTTCCCTGAGGAAGTTTTTCCGGTTGATCGAGACGAGGATCGGCCGACCGTAGCCTCTGAACTCCCGAAGGCGATTGAACGTCTCGCGGTCGTCGTCGGTGGTTTTGTCCTCCGACCAGCCGCCGAACGCCGGATCGACGATCGTCTTCTCCGTGAACCCGTTTCGTTCGAGGGCGTCGTAGATGTCGTCGACGTCCTCGATCGCGCCGGGGCGTTCGAGGTCCGGTGGCGAGGCCATCTTCGAGACGGCGACGTCGTACTCCGCACAGATTGCCGGCATCTCGGGGTCCGCAAAGCCGCAGATGTCGTTGACCATGTCGAACCCCGCCTCGAGGGCGGCTTCCGCGACCTCGTGATACCGAGTCTCGATCGACCAGACCGCATCGCCTGACGTCGATTCGAGCGTCTCGACGGCCGTCCGGAGCCGGTCGAGTTCGCCCTCGGCCGAGAGCACTCCGAAGCGCTTGTTGGCCGATTCGAGGCCGACGTCGACGATGTCCGCCCCCTCGTCTATCAGTTCCTCGTCGACGTAAGCGGCAGCCTCGCCGGGATCGTCGAACACGCTCGGGTCGTAGGGAGACTCCTTCGAGACGTTCAACACGCCCATGATCCTGGGCGGATACTCGTCACCGATCTTCAGGCCTGCGGCGTCGACCGTTCGCATAGGTTCGGTTGGGTCCCTCACTGCTAAAGGCGACCGATAGCGGAACCGACGGGACGGTGGCGGAACTGTTTTATAAACGAAACGCGGGCATTCACCGCTCGTCGGTCCCGAACTGCAGGAGTATCGGGGATCGTTGCATCCTGGCGAACCCTTACCCGTCCCACCGCGCTACTGCCAGTTGTATGAACTGTTCGAACTGCCGTGCGCTGGGATCGTACTGGGCGATCGCACAGGGTCTCTTGGCCGCTCTCGTTCCACAGTTGTCGATCGCATTTATCAAGAAACTGATCGGCAAGAACTTCGAGAACGCGAGTGTGCTCCGAGCGAAGCCCGCGTACGTCCGCCAGCTCCGCGCGCTCGGGATCGGACTCACCGCCGCCGGTATCGCCGGCCTCGCGATGGAGCGGGTCGCTGAGGATTCCGATGGCGAGCCCGAACCACCGGGTGACGCCGATAGCAGCGAGGACGCGGCCGACAGATAACCACCGACGGACGCTCTTTTAAAACCCCGCACCGAACGGGAACACAATGGTCGATATCGCCGTCGCCGTCGTCGGGGCCGAAACCCCCGGCAACGTCGGCACCATCGCGCGATCGATGAAGAACTTCGGGCTCTCGGAGCTGTACCTCGTCGATCCGCCGGAACTCCACCCCGAGGGCGAGGCGTACGGCTTCGCGGGCCACGCCCGCGAGGATGTCCTGCCGAACGCGAGGACCGTCGAGTTCGAGTATCTAAGGGACTCGTTTTACACGATCGCCTGCACCGCGACGACGAACCAGGATGGGCGCAACCACGTCCGGTATCCATTTATTACGCCGGCGGAGCTGTCCGACGAGATCGGCGGCCTCGACGCCGACGTCTGTATCGTCTTCGGGCGCGAGCGCGTCGGGTTGACGAACGACGAACTCGCGAAACTGGACCGGATCTGTTCGATCCCGGCCAGCGACGAGTATCCCGTTTTGAACCTCGCACAGGCAGCGACGATCGTGCTGTATGAACTCCGGGAGCTAACCGTCGTCGAGAGTCAACATCCGCCCGAAGCACACGGACGGGCCGAAGAAAACGAAATAGAGGGGCTCTATGCGACGTTTTCCGACTATCTCCACGACATCGGCCACCCGGAGGAAAAGATCCCCAAGACCGAACGGCTGTTTCGCCGGCTGATCTCGCGTGCCCACCCGACCGGCCGGGAGGCCCGGACGATGCGCGGGGTGCTTCGCCGGGGGGCGATGCGCGCGAGCGGCGGGATTCCACGGGACGGCGACGAGGACGAGGCGTGAGGGCCCCTCGCAGCCAACTGTTTTGGCGGCGGCCCACCGAGAGCCGGTATGCACGTCACGGTGAACGCCGCGATGAGCGCCGACGGAAAGCTCTCCTCGCGGCGACGCGAACAGATCGCGATAAGCGGACCGAACGACTTCGCCCGCGTCGACCGGCTTCGCGCCGAAGCCGACGCCGTCGTCGTCGGGGTCGGGACCGTCCTGGCCGATGATCCGTCTCTCGTCCGCCACGACGAGGCCCACCGGGCAGCGACTCGAGGGGATGACGTCGATCCGCCGGCCCGCGTCGTCGTCGACTCGACCTGCCGGACGCCGGTCGAGTCGGCCGTCCTCGCCGGCGAGGCCCGAACGTACGTGCTCACGAGCAAGGCTGCCACCGAGGACCGCCGGTCGGAACTCCGCGATGCCGGGGCCGAACTCGTCGTCGCCGGCGGGGACCGCGTCGATCTCGCCGACGCGTTCGCGTCGCTGGAACGCCGAGGCGTAGCGCGAACGATGGTGGAGGGCGGCGGTGAACTAATTTTCTCGCTGTTCGAGGCGGGCCTCGTGGATACGCTGTCGGTCTACGTCGGAAACGTGATCGTCGGCGGCCGGGACGCACCGACGCTCGCCGACGGGGAGGGGTTCGTCTCGTCGTTTCCCGAACTCGAACTCGCGTCGGTCGAGCGGGTCGATTCCGGGGTTGTACTCGCGTGGGACGCGCCGTAGGCGTCGGTCCGCTTAATGATCGTGGCCGGTCAGTTCGGCGTAGCTCGCGCCGAAGCGGTCCTCGAACAGCTCCATCGTCCGCTCCTCGATAGTCCGGTACTGCTCGGTGTCCCCGCCCTCGGCGTGGTGGACCGTCGCGTGAATCCGCTGGGCACAGGAAAACAGCGCGAGATCGCCGACGATTTCGGGGTCGGATTCGTCCGCCTCCCGCATCAACTCGAGCATCTCGCTCGGGAGTGTCACGTCGTCCTCGTCGTCGTCGCTTTCGATCCGCAGTGTCACTGTGTCGTCTGCCATACGCTCCGTTTCGGACGGCGACTGAAGGCCCTTCCGGTGTCGCGTATCCGGCCACAAACTCCGGAGCGTCCGGCGAGTCGGCAGGCCTTTGGCCGGCGGCCGCGACCCGATCGGTATGGACGTTCGGATCTCCCCCACGCGCGTTCGCGGCAGCGTTCGGGCCCCGCCCTCGAAAAGCTACACCCACCGGGCCGTCCTCGCGGCCGGCTACGCGGACGGCGCAACGGTTCGAAACCCGCTTTTCAGCGCCGACACCGCTGCGACTGCCCGGGCCGTCGAGGCCTACGGTGGATCGACCGAGCGAGCGGGGGATCGATGGGAAATCGACGGATTCGGCGGCGACCCCGAGACGCCCGCTGACGTCATCGACTGTGCCAACAGCGGTACGACGATGCGGTTGACGACTGCCACCGGCGGTTTGGTCGAGGGTCTCGCGGTGTTGACCGGGGACAGTTCGCTCCGGTCGCGGCCCCAGGGACCGCTTCTCGACGCGCTCGATCAACTCGGCGTCCGCGCCGACTCGACGCGCGCGAACGGGCAGGCCCCGGTCGTCGTCGGCGGCGGCGTAACCGGTGGATGCGTCCCGATCCGGGGTGACGTCTCCTCGCAGTACATTACCGGACTGCTCATGGCCGGTGCGGTAACCGACGAGGGGATCGGGATCGACCTGACCACGGAACTCAAGTCCGCTCCGTACGTCGATATCACGCTCGAGGTGCTTTCGGCCTTCGGCGTCGAGGCGACGGTCCTCGACGGCGATGACTCGGAAATCCGGGCAGCTGGGGCCGACGGGTTCGAGGTCGCGGGGGGGCAGACGTACGCGCCCGAGGGCGGCGGCTACGACGTCCCGGGCGATTTTTCGTCGATGTCGTATCTCCTCGCCGCCGGGGCGATCGCAGCCGAGGACGAACTCACGGTCGAGGGTGCCTACCCCAGCGCACAGGGCGATTCGGCGATCGTCTCCGTCCTCGAATCGATGGGCGCGGCGATCGAGTGGGACCGCGAGGCCGGGCGGATCACGGTCGGCCGGTCGGACCTCGAGGGGATCGAAGTCGGCGTCGCCGACACGCCCGATCTGTTGCCGACGATCGCCGTCCTCGGTGCGGCGGCGTCGGGAACGACCCGGATCACCGACTGCGCACACGTCCGGTTGAAAGAGACCGACCGGGTGGCGGCGATGGCGACCGAACTCGGGCGGATGGGCATCGAGACCGAAGAAAAAGAGGACGAGCTCGTCATCCGCGGCGGGGATCCGGAGGGCGCAACCGTCAGCGGTCACGACGACCACCGGATCATCATGTCCCTCGCCGTGGCTGCCCTCGTCGCCGACGGCGAAACGACGATCGAGGGAGCGGACGACGTCGACGTGTCGTTCCCGACGTTTTTCGACGTGTTCGAGACGCTCGGGGCGGACGTGGTAGAGACGTAACCCGCCTCCGATCGATCGTCGCGACCGCCCACGACGGGTTATTCCGTCCGCGCGAACCCGTGGGCTCCGTTCCGTCCCTTCGTCGTCGCCCGGACCTCGATGAACTCCGCGTTCTCGCGAGCCGTCTCGAGGTCGTGGGCGCCGGCGTAGGAGAGCCCCGATCGGATCCCGGCCACGAACTCGTGGAGCCGAGGTGACACGGGACCGGCGTACTCGGTGACGGCCTCGACGCCCTCGTCCGCTTCAACCTCGCCGGCCTTGTCCTCACGGTCCTCCGCGGCCGCGGCAGTCGACATTCCCCGCGAACGTTTGTACCGTTGGCCGTCGATCTCGACGACGTCGCCGGGCGACTCCGCACACCCGGCAAAAAAGCCGCCCATCATGACGGCGTCGGCTCCGGCCAGGAGAGCCTTGACCGCGTCGCCGGAGGTCCGGATCCCGCCGTCGGCGATCGTCGTGACGCCCCGATCGCGGGCGGCTTCGGCGCACCGGTCGACGGCCGTGAACTGCGGGACGCCGAAGCCGGTGACTTCGCGTGTCGTACAGTGCGATCCCGGGCCGACGCCCACTTTCACGCAGTCAGCACCGGCCTCCACGAGGTCGGCGACGCCCGCCTCAGTCGCGACGTTGCCGGCACAGACGGGCGTATCGGGGAACCGCTCGGCCAGTTCGGCGGTCGTGTCGATCGTCCGCTCCATATGGCCGTGGGCCACGTCGAGAACGAGAGTATCGGCGCCGGCGTCCACGAGCGCGTCTGCCCGCTCGAGATACGATTCGGCGATACCGACGGCGCCCGCCGCGGGGTGGCCGTCGTCCGCCACTGCCTGCACCATCCGTGCCTGTTCGTCGATCGGGAGAAACCGGTGGACGACGCCCAACCCACCGAACGCCCCGACTGCGCGGGCCATCTCCGTCTCGGTGACAGTGTCCATCGCCGCGGTGACGACTGGGATGGATAGCTCGACTCCGTCGGCCAGTTCGGTCGCCACATCCACGTCGTCGCGGCTGTCGACCGGCGATCGTTGCGGCACGGCGAGCACGTCGTCGTAGGAAAGTCCCGTTTCGTAGGGCATACACAAACCTTTCCAGGGTAACCCGCGGTCTTATATAACACCGTCGGTCGTTGGCTCCGATCCGCGCGGGGAAGTGGGGCGCGAACGACCTCACAAGTAGAAAGCCTAAACCATTCCCGTCCGTACGGATCGGTAATGAACGGAAACCGATTCGGCCGGCTCTTTCAGGTCACCACCTACGGCGAGAGCCACGGCGATGCGATGGGCGTGACCGTCTCGGGCTGTCCGGCCGGCGTCGAACTCGACGAGGACGAGATCCAACGCGAACTCGACCGGCGGAAACCGGGGCAATCGACGATCACGACCTCCCGGGGCGAACCCGACGAGGTTCGGCTTAACTCCGGAACGCAGGACGGGTACACGACCGGGACACCGATCGGGATGGTCATCCAGAACAAGGACGCCCGATCCGGGAAGTACGAACCGTTCATCACCGCCCCCCGGCCCAGCCACGGCGATTACACCTACTCCGCGAAGTTCGGGACGAGAAACTGGGGCGGCGGCGGCCGCTCGTCCGCCCGCGAGACAGTAAACTGGGTCGCCGCCGGTGCGGTCGCAAAGCAGGTGCTCGAGCAGTCCGAACACGACGTCCGGATCAAAGCCCACGTCAACCAGATCGGGGACATCGAAGCCCCGGACGTATCCTTCGAGGAGATGCTCGAACACACGGAGGAAAACGAGGTCCGGTGTGGCCACCCGGAAACCGCCGAGCGGATGCGTGAGTTGATCGACGAGTATCAGAAAGCGGGCGACTCGATCGGCGGGTCGATCGCCTTCGAAGTCCGAGGGGTCCCCCGGGGGCTCGGTTCGCCGCGGTTCGATTCGTTCCCCTCGCGGCTCGGGCAGGCGATGTTTTCGATCCCTGCGACGACGCACGTCGAGTTCGGTCTCGGCGCGGCGGCCCGAGCGGTCGCGGGTTCGGAGCGCAACGAGGACTGGACGTTCGATGAGGGCGACCATTCCGACACCGTCAGCGAGGCGGGCGACCCGGTCCCCGTCGGCAACGATCACGGCGGCCTCCAAGGCGGGATCACGACCGGCCAACCGATCTGGGGCGAGGCGACGTGGCACGCGCCGACCTCGATCCCGAAAAAACAACGGACGGCCGACTGGGAAACGGACGAAATCGTCGACGATGCACAGGTAATCGGCCGTCACGATCCCGTCCTACCGCCCCGCGGCGTCCCGGTCGTCGAGGCGATGTTGTACCTGACGGTACTGGATTTCATGCTGTTGGGCGGCCGGATCAACCCGGACCGTCTCGACGGCCGTCCTGGCGAGTACGACACCTCGTATCACCCCTCCAGCCCGCGAAACGAGTAGCGGCCACCTTTTTCACCGCCGGCGGTTCAGCCGTTATCCCTCGCGCCAATATAAAAACGGCGCGAGAACGAGATACGCGACGGCGAACAACAGAAGCGAGCGCGGGAACACCCGGTTGACGGCCGCCGGGAAGGCGATCGCGAGGGCCTGCAACCCGCCGAGGATCACCGCATCGCGCGCGTACAGATCCGGATACGTTATCGACGCGACCATCAGATACGAAAACAGCGCCGTCGACACCACGAGCACCACGGGGTCGCCGATTCCCGCCAGATACGCGACTGAAAGCACCGTGGCCGCGAGCGTCGTCTGGACGCCCTCGGTTTCCGTGCGGTCGCTGTCCTGAAGCATATAAAAACCGAGCCTGACGACGGCCATCGAGACGTACAGCGCCGGGACGAGCGCTGTGGCCACCGAAAACGGGGAGCCGAAGCCGGCCGCCCCGCCCTCGGTAGCGACCACGTACACCAACGCCGCGGGCGCGACCCCGAAGGAGGCGACGTCGGCGAGGGAGTCCAAGAACGGACCGACCGGTGTTCCGCCACGGATCCGGGCGACGACGCCGTCGAGGCCGTCGGCGATCGCGGCGAGCAGAATCAGTCTCGCGGCGAGTTCCGGATCGACGACGGCGGCGGCGACGGCGGCGAAGCCAAGCGCCGCGTTCGCGGCCGTCACCAGGTCGGCGACTCCCAACTGCCCGAGGAACCGCGGCTGCATACTCTATCTCGGCGGTCGGCGACGGCCGCCTTAGTAGATTCGTTTCCGTCCGGAACCGGCCGACGGAAGGAGGCGGCCCTCCGGAATCGAGCGACATATCTTCGTCCGACCGCAAGCGAGAATATGGATAGACGGGCGTTTCTCGTGGCCGCCGGCGCCGCCGCGACGGTGTCGGTTTCGGGGTGTCTGGACGGCGGGCTCAGCGAGGAGGATTTCGATATCGGCATGTCGGCGAACGCTTTTTTACCGGACGAGTACGAGGTGTCCGTCGGCGACACCGTCGTCTGGGGGAACAACGGCTCCCGGGGACACACCGTGACCGCCTACGAGCGAACGATACCCGACGATGCCGACTACTTCGCCTCCGGCGGTTACGACGACCTCGACACCGCCCGCGAGGAGTGGCACGCAACCGGCGGTGGCAACATCGCGCCCGGTGAGACCTACGAGCACACGTTCGAGGTCCCGGGCCGGCACAACTACCTCTGTATCCCCCACGAACCGGGGGGGATGATCGGCGCGGTCGTCGTCTCCGAGTGATCCCGGTATCGACGGTACCCGTCTCCCCGTGTGGGACCCTTTCGACGGACGAACGACAACCCTTATTCGCGGGGGATTCACATCGGAACTCATGGACGCGTCGGTACCGAAAATCGACTACACGGAGTACACCAACCGACAGTTGGTGACGATCCCGCTCGGGGTGTTGGCCTTTGCCCTGATCGTTCTCGCCGTGGCGACCGCACTTTCGGGGACGCCGGTCGCGCTCGGGATCGAGTTTACCGGCGGGACGGAGATGCAGGTCGTGACGGACGACTCG
>LFFM01000062.1_pt1 | contig 58544 bp, 51 predicted proteins | sample 643131 | NCBI WGS metagenome assembly LFFM01 (sample SAMN03777445, study PRJNA286221) | soda lake metagenome | biome: soda lake; feature: Kulunda steppe; material: water; isolation source: sample Tc-Br brine of Tanatar trona crystallizer | place: Russia: Kulunda steppe | collected 2011-07 | reverse complement strand
TCACTCGCTTTTCATCCCAAACACGAATTCGCTCGTGCTCCCCAGCGGGTCACCAACCGTCTCGGTTCGGAGGCGCTCGAAGCCGGCCGCCTGCAGTTGTTCGAGGGTCCGGTCACGCCCGGGGGATGAAAAGAACATCTTCCCACCCATCCACCCGCGTCGGACGGTCTGGAACCGCCCTCCCGGGAGCGTCATCAACAACGTTCCGCCGGGGACGAGCACGCGGGCGAACTCCCGATAGACCCCCGAATGTTCGCTTCGAGGGACGTGAAAGACGGCGTGGTAGGCGGTGATCGCGTCTACCGAGCGATCGGCCAGAGGTAACTGCCCCATCTCACCCTGCACTAGCCGTGCCCCTGGGACAGTTTCGGCAGCCAACTCGAGGCCACGCCGGGAGAGGTCGAGACCGATGGCCCCCTTGGGGAGGTTGGCGAGCGTGCGCGCCCCATCACCACAGCCGACATCGAGCACCAGCGCCTCGGGCGGGCAGTCCTCGAGGACCGTCTCGATGAGGTCGGCGTCCGATCCCGAGGGGTCCCGTCGGTCGGCATACGTTTCGGCGATGGCGTCCCACGCCTGGCGAATCTCGTTTGGGTCCATAGAGAAAGGAGGCGTTCGGCCGATATCCGTCTTCGGCCAAACGGGCGGTTGTCCCGATGGGAACGTGGTGCCTTGCAGTGGCCACAGTCGGTCACGGTTTGGGGTAACTGTACGAGTTCTAGTCAAAACTCTCCCCTCACGAGAGGCCCGAAATAGGTCCTCATTTATCAGAAATATACTATTAAGTAAACGATCACAATGAATGGGGGCTCAAACTACTCACCAGTTGGCAAGACGTTGGTGCAAGATTGAGAGGGTTAATTCACTTTTTTGTGTAATAACCCATCAAATCGTCAAACCTTTCACCGAGGAAATCTGCGACGTACGTCTCCCAACAGTTGCGACAGAGCCGTTCTATACGCGATGGTCGAGGCACATCAACGAAATCACGTCGCACGATCTCCGTGTGAGATGTGTCCATCGGAACCGCTGTACCAAACCGGCTACACTCGTAGGTGGGAGACTGTTCTACGTTTAAAGTCAGTGACCTGTGTTCTATCAGTGTTCGGTCTGCTATTCCTCTCCTGGCAGGTCAGCACGCACTGCTTACTTATCCCGTCTCGAACCGGATTGTTCCTTTCGATGGTGGAAACGCTGTTGCTCGTGGGGGTCGTGGCCTCGGTTTTCGTCGGCTTCAACATCGGCGGCTCCTCGACGGGCATCACCTGGGGCCCGTCAGTGGGCGCGGGAATCGTCACGAAGACGATGGCCGCGTCGATCATGACTGTCTTCGTCTTCCTCGGTGGGATCACCGTGGGACAGAACGTTATGCAGACGCTGAGTGCGGACATCGTCACGGTGGAACTCACGCTTGAGGCGGGCGTGGCAATCCTCTTTTTCATCGGGATGGGGATCCTCGTGGCCAATGTCTTCGGCGTTCCCGTGCCGACGTCGATGACGACCGTGGGGGCAATCGCAGGACTCGGCCTCGCCACGGGGACGCTGAACTACGAGACGATCGCCTGGATCATTTCGTGGTGGATCGTCACGCCGATCATCGGCTTCTGGATCGGTGGCGTGATCGGCCGGTACATCTACCCGGCAGTCAACAGACGGGTCACGATCGAGAAATCACCGGGGCCGCTACTCACTGTCGATCGAGTGACGGCGGTGCCAAGACCAACGCTCGGGCCGAACACCACGCGATCGGAACTCGTGACGACCGTCGTCGTGCTCGTCATTGGGTGCTACATGGCATTTAGCGCCGGCGCGAGCAATGTCCCCAATGCGGCGGCACCACTGGTCGGCGAGGCCGGTCTCGAGGTGACGAACGCCGTCATCCTCGCGACCTTGGCCATCGGCCTCGGTGGGTTCACCATCGCCCGTCGAACCATGGAGTCCGTCGGTGGGGAACTGAGTGACATCCCCCTGCTCGCAGCGCTGTTCGTGATGGTAACGGCCTCGACGATCACCACCGCGCTCTCCTATATTGGCATCCCCATCAGCCTCGTGATGGCGACGGTGATGACCATCGTGGGTATCGGCTGGGGACGCGCGACCCGTCCGATAACGATCCGCGAAGCCGTCACTGGAGAGCCCGCTCAAAACCAGATCGATCTGGGGGTCATCGTCGCCGAGGAGAACGACGACGAACGCGCGCCTGCAATCGGCGAGCGCGAACGCGAGGCGGTACTCGACGCGGCCACCTTGTTCAACCCCCGAGCCGTCATCAAGTACGTCTCGATGTGGATCATTGGACCCGCGATGTCGACCCTTCTTGCCTACGGGTTCTTTTCCGTGCTCCCGGGTGTGGCCTGACAGACTCGAGCACCAGGTGTCCGACTGGGGAGGACCACCGCTCCTGGGTGGTGGTTTGGTCATCCCACGACCGGCACGTACGCTATGCTCGAGTGCCGGGCCGTCCGTGGCAGCTCACTGTTCTTTGTCCTGGGCAGCTTGTTCGGCTTCCTCCTCGGTCGTCTCCTCATCCTCTGAGTGCTCGTCGGCCTTGCGTGATCCCTGATCGACGCGTTCCTCGACGGACTCGACTTGCTTTTGCATCGTCTCGAGCTGAGGTGTAACCGTCTCCTCGACGGACTTCTCGACGGTCTCACCGACAGTCTCCTCGACGGACTTCTCGACGGTCTCACCGACAGTCTCCTCGACGGACTTTTCGACGGTCTCGCCGACGGTTTCTTCCACCCTGTCGGCCACGGTCTTCTCGACGGTCTCGCCGACGGTCTCCTCGACGGATTTTTCGACGGTCTCGCCGACGGTTTCTTCCATCTTGTCGGCCACGGTCTTCTCGACCGTTTCACTGACGGACTTCTCGACGGATTTCTCGACCGACTGGTCGACTGACTTCTCGACCGTTTCCTCCACTATCTGGGTCATCCACTCGGGATCGAATCGAGCCATCTTCCAGACGACGTGCACGATGTAGGCCGCAAAGACTCCGAGAGCGAAGGCGAGCCCGATACCGAACTCGAGGGTGGCGATCAGGACGACCGCGATGATGATCAACAGGCCGTAGGCGAGATCGACGGCGGCGTCGACCGTCCGCGGATTCAACACTCCTGATCACCTCGCCAGACACGGTGGTCCGTTGTTCGCCGACCCTTCAGCGCTCGATGCCGACCTACCTGAGGCGTTGCCACCGGACTGGCTCGTCGCCCGCCCGCTGATGACCGTCGATGGCACATGTTATTCCTAACTAGGCTCCGCTCGAGTGATACCATTTGGGATGATGGCCTCCTCAAGATGGCGTTCGATCGTTGCGGTGGTGCTCGGGTGTCCCTTCCCGGCCCAGTGAGCTCGGGAACTGCCCACCCGTTCGTCGCGGTGGCAAACCCGTTCCAGGAGCTGCAGGCTCTGGAACGTCGCTCGAGGCGATATGCGTCACTCACGGGCTGATCGTGAGGAGTGCGAGGGTTGGGATTGAACCACGGTCGGACGGTCTCGCTCACGGTGTTCGCGAGCGTGCGCCCTCCCTGATTCACATCCCGCGTCACAAACTCGTCACTCACGGGCTGTTCGTGAGGAGTGCGAGGGTTGGGATTTGAACCCAAGGACGTCTACACGAGCGGGTCTTAAGCCCACCGCCGTTGGCCTTGCTTGGCTACCCTCGCGCACCTCGAGCCTATCCATCGGGAAGGGTTGTGCGTTTCGGTGTGGACCGATCCCTCTGGGCGGTTCGAGGGTAACCGTGGCTTTAGGTCCACTCCGCCCGAACGGCAGGGTATGATCGAGACAATCTCCGCCACTCACCTCGCCGACCGGATCGACCGCGGCGACCGGTTCGCGCTCGTCGACACCCGACCCGCCGACAGCTACGAGGCCTGGCACGCCCCCGGTGCCCGCCACTTTCCCTTCGAACCCACCGAGGCCCTCGACGCTCGCTTCGACGAACTCGAGGCCCTCATCGGCGATGACGACGAGGTCGTGACCATCTGCGGGAAAGGGGTTTCCTCGGGGACTCTCGGTGCCCATCTCGCGCGGTCGACGGACGCCTACGATGTCACGGCCGTCGCCGGCGGCATGAACGACTGGAGCACGGTGTACCACGAGGTCTCGGTTCCACTCGAGGGGCCCCGAGCCCCCCAGGGTGGCCTCGAGGTCGTCCAACTGCAACGCCGTGCAAAAGGTTGTCTGAGCTACCTCATTGCGGACACCGACGCGAAGGCGGCCATCGTCGTCGATGCGACTGCTGACACTGACCAGGTCCTGCTGGCCGCCGGGGCCCGCGGGCTGGCCATCGAGGGTGTCATCGACACGCACGTCCACGCCGACCACGTCTCCGGCGGTCCCGCCCTGGCCGACCGCCTCGGGGTCCCTTACTATCTCCCAGAACAAGCCCTGGGGCGAGCGGTTCACCACGACTTCGAAGCGCTCGCCGACGGGCAGGTGCTCACGGTGGGGGACGTCGAGGTCGAGGTGCGCCACACGCCCGGCCACACCAGCGAGATGATCTCACTCGTGGTCGACGACCGCGCGGTCTGTACGGCCGACACCCTCCACGTCGATTCTGTGGGGCGAACCGAACTCGAGTTCGGTGAGGCCGACGCCGAACGGGGTGCACGCCTGCTCCACGGCAGTCTCCACGAGCAACTGCACAGCCTGCCCGGGGATGCCGTCGTCCTCCCGGGGCACGTCGCCGTCGGCACCGACGGTGCGTTCCGGTCTGGGAGTCCACGAACGCCTATCACGACCACTATCGGCGAGGCCTGGCAGTCGATCGAGGCGCTCTCGCTCGATGAGGACGACTTCGTCGAGATGCTGGCCGACGCCGGGGCGAAGCCGACGAACTACGAGGAGATCCTGACGGTCAACCGCGGCGTCGAGGGCCAGCCCGAACCGTCGGACCGGGTCACCCTTGAGATTGGCCCCAACAACTGTTCGGCCGGCTCCTGAGTGCCCACAGGCGTTCACTCGGTTAGATGGCAATCGAACGCTGCCTCGAGTTTCTCGACCGTCCGCTTCCACGTCGCCCGTCTAGCGAAGACGTGTGCCTCGTCTGGATAGTACTCGGCCTCCCAGCGGACCGCCGGTTCGATGTCGAGCAATCTATCGACCACCAGATCCAGTTGCTCGACGTTGACGGACCGATCGGCCGTCCCGTGGAAGCTGTACAGTGGCGTCTCGAGCGCCTCGAGGTGGTTGACCGGACTCGCGTCGGCCCACCGATCGCGCGCCTCGTGGGGGTTGCCCATGACCAGCGTCGCGGCCGAGGCGACCGCGGGGAATTTGGTTTCGGTCGCCCACTCGCGGTAGTTCTCGAGGTCGGCGACACCGGCGAGATTGACGGTGACGTCGAACGTACCTGGGTGGGTACCGGGCAGCTGGAGGGCCGCGTAGCCGCCGTAGGACAGCCCCCACAGTCCCACGCGGTCGCTCGTGTACTCGAGGTCCCGGAGGGCGTCTGCGCCCCGAACGATGTCGGCCATCTCCACGCGACCGCGCTGGCCCCCGATTGCGCTCCGGAACTCGCGGCCGTGGCCGATACCGCCGCGATAGTTGATCAATAAACCGACGTATCCCTTCGTCGCGAGGTACTGCTGGATCGCGTACGCCAGGCCGTAGGCCCGACCGGGGTGAAAGCCATCGCGCATCTGGCGCATGGGGCCACCGTGAACGTAGACCACGCTCGGGAGGTCGGTGGCGTCGTCCGGGACGGTATCGAACCGTCGAGGATCGAGGAGGTAGCCGTCGATCTCGAACTCGTCACTCGCGAACGTGAGCCGTTCGGGCTCGATCGGCGAGACTGGCCATTCCTCGACAGCCGATCTGGTGACTCGTCGTGGTTCCCGATCGCTCACCGATGGGACCTGACTCGAGTTCCCCTGCCCCTCGAGCGACCACACATGCGTCTCTGTCGAGCGGTCTCGACTCGCGTGCAGGACGGCCAGCCGCGTTCCGTCGGGTGCAGGGCGCGGCCGAACGGTCGTGCCCCGCGTCTCGACCAGCGGGGTGACCTCACCGTCGATTGTCGCCGCGTAGAGGTGCCGCTGGCCCCGGTCCTGGCGGTTCGAGGCGAAGACGACGGTTCGAGAATCGAGCCATCGCGGGCTCGAGTCCGCAAGCCCCTTGTCCTCGAACGCGCCGTCGGTTAGCTGGGTACGCTCGCCGGTCTCGAGGTCGATGACGTGTACGTGCTCGTACCCGTCGATCGGGAGGCAAGCTGCGAGGTGTCGACCGTCGGGTGACAGCTCGGGCGACCCGCGCGAGAGCGCACCCGTCTCCCGGTCTTCCTCTCGAAACAGTACCGTCTCCTCGCCAGCCGGAACGTCGACGGCGACGAACGCTCGAATCGCACCGGCGTCCTCTCGACGCTCGTAACACAGTCGCCCGTCATCGAGCCACAGTGGGGCACTCGAGGCGACATCGGATCGTGTGCGCCAGAGAAGCTCGCCCGACTCCAGGTCGATAACGCCCAGACAGGTCGTTCCGTGTTCCACAAAGCGAAACGCGAGCCGGTCGTCCTCACTCCAGGCGAGGAGTCGATCGCCTCCCAGGAACTCGCCCCGTTCGGGCACGTCGAACGTGGCAGTCGTCCCGTCCTTGATGTGCCGTACTCGTGGTTGCCCGTCACGATACAGGGCAATTCGGGTGCCGTCGGGTGCCCACACGACGTCGCTGTCGTCGTCGGGGCTGCTGGCCAGGACGCGGCTGGTCCGATCACGGGCGGTGACCAGTATCGTCTCGCCGTCGTCGGTAGTGCAGACGAGGTGTGGCGCTGTGGGTGACCACGCAAACTCGGTGACTGCGGCGTCATCCGGGCGGAACCGCCAGATGTCCACGGCGTTTTCGCCCCCAGCTGCCGACTCGAGGTCCGCGATGCATAACGCGTTGCCGTCGTCTTCGTACACCAACGTGGCGAGATAGCGACCGCTGTGGCTCCAGGCGGGTGGTCCGGGCCACTCGAGGTCGAGCGTATCGTCAATAGTCAGCATACCACTTGCTCAGGTTCAGGCGTCATGAACGGTCGGGCCACGGCAATTTCGTCGGCCCTCGGGGTATCGTCGTCACCCGTGTGTCGTGTCGGTTCAAGGGGATGGGAAACCGTGAACGCGGGTGCCCGGAGAGCGACGTAGCCGAGTGAAAGCCCTGCGATGAGGTGTCGATATCGGGTTTCACTTTCTGCGATCCAGCCCATCGCTGCCCGAGACCCCCGAACCCCATCATGCTCACCACAACCCGATGCCAGTCCCAACCAGCTGGACGCCGATGATCGCCAGCAGCCCGAGTACGGCACCGCGGCGAACGCTCTCCGGGAGCCGTCCGCGGAGTCGTCTGCCCAGGGCGACCCCGATCACGGCGGGAATCATTGCCCCAAACGAGAGGGCGACGGTGGCGAGATCCGGAAACAGTCCGAGTGTGCCCGCAGCGAGTACCCGCAGGCCGTTCACGCCGAGAAAGACCATCGCCACCACCCCGACGAACAGCTGGTGGGAGTCGGTCTGACTCCGGACGTACGCGACGAGCTGGACGCCGACGTTCGTCGCCCCGAACAGCAGCCCCGAGATGGCGCCAATGACGGCCATCCACGGGGCAGTCCCCACGAAACAGCGGCTCTTGAACCGTCCCAACAGGGCCGTGCCGACCACCCGTTGACTGGAGGCGACAAACCCCAGGGTGATGACACCCAATCCCACTCGCAGTGGCGACGCGGGGAGCCACTCGAGGGCCCACAGCCCCACGATTGTCCCGACGGTGGCCGTCACCAGCAATGGGGCAAAGCGCCGCCCGCAAGTTCGCACCTGTTCACCCGAGAGATCACGGGCCAGCGAGAGGTTCACCGCCACGATCGGCAGGATCATGAACACGACCGCGGTCGCCGGCTCGAAAACCCCGGCCAGCACCATCGTCCCAACGACGGCGAAGCCAAAGCCCGCCACGCCGTTGACCAGGCCGGCCACCGCGACCACCAGCGCGACGAGGAGGAGTGTCGAGGGCTCGAGGGGAATTGCCACATCGCTGGTTCGGGTGGCGGGGACTTAATGCTCGAGGGGTGCGTCCGCCGGCGTCACCCCGACACGCACACTGGTGACCGGCCACAGGGTGGAGAAGCTTCGTTGAGATACTTCATGGATGATACGTTTTTGCGATCGTGCTGAATACGGGTGGTGTAGGTATAGTATCAACTGAAACGATTCACACACTGATCGCCGACCCGTCTGGCGATCAGGTGTGCAAGAGTTCAGTGGCTACTATAGCACAGGGCATCCGAGCGAGCAATGCGAGCGAGGTTCACCGACGGTGAGGCCGAGGGCCGATCCGTCGGCCTTCTTGGCGTAGATTTTGCACCGAGCGAAGCGAGGAATCCCGAGGTGGAAAGAGGTACGTGCGCGCTTCCTTTTCAGCACGCTACGTTTCTCTGCTGCTAAGGATCTCAGGAGAATCAGAAAAACGTGCGGATCGAACCGACCGAGACAGATTCAGGCGAGCTTTTCGATATTCTGGACGACGGCGTCGGCGAACTCGCTCGTAGCGACTTTGGTGCCACCCTCGATCTGCCGATGGAGATCGTAGGTGACGGTGCCCGAGGAGATGGTCTCTTCGACGGCGTCACGCACGAGGTCGGCGGCGTCGTGCCAGCCGAGGTAATCGAGCATCTCGCGGCCCGAGAGGATCATCGCGGTCGGGTTGACCTTGTCCTCGCCCGCGTACTTTGGCGCGGAGCCGTGGACTGGCTCGGCGAGACAGCGGCCGTGACCGAAGTTGGCACCGGGAGCGATGCCGAGGCCACCGATCTGGGCTCCGGCGGCGTCGGACATGTAGTCCCCGTTCAGGTTCATCGTCGCAATGACGGAGTACTCGTCCGTTCGGGTCAACAGCTGCTGGAGCATGTTGTCGGCGATGCGGTCTTGTACGACGAGGGTTCCCTCTGGCGCTTTGCCGTCGTACGCCTCCCAGAGTTCGTCCTCGGTGATGACGTCCTCGCCGTACTCCTCCTCGGCGACCTCGTAACCCCAATCGCGGAAGGCACCCTCGGTGAACTTCATGATGTTGCCTTTGTGGACGAGCGTCACGGAATCGCGGTCGTTCGCGAGGGCGTAGTCGATGGCCTCGCGAATCAGGCGTTTGGAGCCAAACTCGGAGATTGGCTTGATACCGATCCCGACCGGGCCGTCGTGGATGACGTCCGAAACCTCCATGTCGTCCTCGAGGAACGACCGTACCTGCTCGACTTCGTCGGTGCCGGCTTCCCACTCGACGCCGGCGTAGACGTCCTCGGTGTTCTCCCGGAACGTAATCATGTCCATTGCTTCCGGGTTCTTGACGGGCGAGGGAACGCCGTCGATGTGGTAGGTTGGCCGGACGTTCGCGTACATATCGAGCGTCTGGCGCAGCGCGACGTTGAGTGAGCGAAAGCCCGCGCCGACAGGTGTCGTCAGCGGGCCTTTGATCGCGACGCGGTGTTCGCGGATCGCGTTGACCGTGTCATCGGGCAGGTTCTCGTCGTAATTCTCGCGGGCGCTTGCGCCGGCATAGACGCGCATCCACGCGATCGATCGACCGGTCGCCTCGGCGGCCGCGTCGAGTACCTTCTGTGCAGCAGGACCGACGTCGGTGCCGATACCGTCGCCGTGGATAATTGGAATAATCGGGTTCGATGGAACGTCGAGTTCGCCGGTTTCCTCGTCGGCGAGCGTAATCTTCTCTCCCTCAGCAGGGACCTCGACTTGCTCGTAGCTCATGATCGTTTGGCAATGAACAAGTTGAGGCTAAAAGGATGCTCATTTTCCCCGCGGCGGCAGTACTTGCGCCAAATCGGATATGGTGACGATTGACCCGACGACGCTGGCCGCGCCACTCCACGCTCGAGCCTGCTGCGGACGGCATCGACGACACTCGGAGACTCGGTGGTCTCGCGGGTCATCACTCGCCATGTCCTCCTCGATCATTGGGACAAGCCTCACCAGAGTCTCGGTCAGACTCCTTCGGGGCTCCCCCCTCGGGCCAGCACCCGAACCAGGAGGATATTTCCAACCAGGAGCGTACCGAGTCCAACGACGGCCAGCCCGATCCGCGCCCCGTCGCCGAATGCGTCCGTTTCGAGGGTAAACCAGAGGCCCGACAACATCGTGAGTCCGAGCACGGTGAACATGATTCCCTGGTTTTCGTACACATCAGTGTCCGTGAACAGGAGTCTGGCGAAGGCCACACCGGCCATCACCGCACAGAAGATGACCAGGAATGCCACCGGTGTCATGGGAGACCGGTTCTCGAGCAGGGGTCCTAAGTGTAGGGATTGACACCAGACACTGGCCACCTGCCGACGGCTGTGGTTGCCATCTCATCGTAGTTTATCGGGCCGAAAACTCAGCTTCGGGTGACCATGCCCATCTGCAGGCGATCCAAGGCGAGTGCCTCGAGGGTTGACCCCGAGGCGGTTCACCCCATGTTATACTAGCCACTGAACGTCATTGCACACACCCCCACGACACCATGGCTCAGAACCGGTGATAGACCAGTTCTGAGCCGACTCGCTGTGAGGGTGTGTCACTCGTTTCAGTTGTTACTATAGGCACTCGAACGGTGACATCCTCCGCGCCGTAAACGGCGCGGCTTCCCTGCATGGGAATACCGGCTAACTGCCGGCAGTGGGTTCCGACCCGACCTCTCCGAACGTCATCTGCCGTGGTTGGCTCTGCTCGGTGGGGGTCGCGGCGCTGTCACAGGCGCTCCCATCCCGTGAGATGTCATCGCCCGCCGGTTTCATCGGCAGGCTCTCACCCCACGGGTCGTGGCGGTCAGAGATGTTGACCGCCGCGTTGATGTCTGCGTGGTACTCCGACACCCAACACTCGTCGTTCTGACACCGGAACCCATCGCCGTCCCGATACCCGATGTGACCGCACTCGTGGCACATCTGACTCGTGTACTCCGGTCGGACGTATTCGACTGGAATACCAGCCTCTCGTGCTTTGTCTTCGATACGTTGTTGAAGGCGAGCGAACGCCCATGCGTGGAGCCGCCGGTTCATCCATTCGCCGTAATCGAGGTCTTCACGGATGTACGAGAGGTCTTCCAGAACGACCACAGGCTTCTCGAATTGGCAGGCGTACTCGATTGCCTGCCGAGACGCCTTCTCGATGATGTCTGTGAGTGCGTTCTGGTAGTGGTCGAACCGTTCCTCAATCCGCCACTCGGCGGCGTCACGCTCTTGGAGGCGTTTAAGCGTCGTGTGCATCTCTTTGCGGAGGTGACGAGCGCGGCCACCGTTGATGAGTAGTGGGTCGGTCGGAGTGCCCTGCTCGAAGGCACAGCCCGCGAGCAGGTGTGCTTCGCCAATGTCGAAGCCGACTGGTGTTACATCGTCTTCTGTCGGTTCGTAATTCGGTTCTTCGACCGAGAACTCGACGGTAACGTGAAGCGTCCACGACGTGCGGTGACGTTGCAGGCGGAGTTGGCCTGCCGACGCTTCACCGTCCACGAGGTCGTGCCACAGTTCTTCTTGAGCGGGGTTGATACGGAGTGGTATCCAGAAATTCGTCCCGCGACCGGGCTGTGGCACCCACCACGTGAACTCGTAGTCCCGTTCCGGTGAGTGGTCGAACTCGGCGGCTTGGTTGGTGAGTCGAACTGGGTGGTCGTCGTCCAACTCCTGTGCATCGTAGGTCCCGTGCAGTTGCGGAACGTAGTTACACAGGGCCGCCTTCGCCTGATACGGCAGGTCGTAGGGCGTCACTACGTCGCTGGTGGCGGTCATCCTCTCGCACCCAGCCTCGAACGCCTCGTGGAGCCCTGCCCGGTAGGTGTCGAGCAGGTCGCACAGTTTGTGCTCTTTGTGGGCTGTCGGCGGGGCAAGCGTGGCCTCCAGCGTTTTCGTGATTGTCGCGGTCATGCTACTGGTTTTCCACGTAGTCCATCAGCACGTCGATGCTCACTTGGCCGGTCGTGGCGAGGAAATATCCTGGTTGCCAGAACGCATCTTCGAGCGTCTGTTTCACTTCGGGGTACTCCTGCCGAATCCGGCGGGATGTGACGCCCTTGAGCGAGTTGATTAACTTCGTGAGGTCTGTGGTTGGTTTGGTCGTGAACAGGATGTGAACGTGGTCGGTGCCACCGTCCACGTTTTTGATGTCGGCCTCGAAGTCCTCTGCAATCTCGTGTGCAACTTCAGCCACGCGCTCCAGTCGCTCATCGGTGAGGATGTCGGCGCGGTACTTCGTGACGGTCACAAAGTGATATTGGAGTGCGTATACCGTGTGCGACCCGGATTGCAGGTGATACTCCATTTGGCCTCACCAAATACAAGATACCCAATTCCAATAACTCTTGTGCCGTTGGGTATTCGGTCGGGCAGAACCGCGTGGACTGTCGCACCGGGCTTACGCGATTCACGCCCGTCCCCAGAACGCTTCGCGTTCTGGTGTGCGAACGAGAGCTTCGCTCTCGTCAACGCCGTTCACGGCGGGATTCTCTCGCTGAATCAAGATAGCGGCGACGCCGCCCGAAGTACGAACACTCATTTGGATGCCCCGTCACCCGTCGCACACTGACAACCATGCACGTCATCGTACACGGCGGGGCCGGGGGCACGCCCGAGGAACCGGAACCGCGACAGGCCGTCCTCGAGTCTGCTGCCGACGCCGGCAGCGAGGCTGACAGCGTCGTCGACGCGGTGGAAGCCGCGGTCCACGTCCTCGAGTCCTCGCCCCGATTCAATGCTGGGGTGGGAAGTGCCGTCCAGAGCGACGGTCGGATCCGGACCGATGCCGGACTCATGACCGACGACCGGGCCGTTGGCGCGGCCTGTTCGCTACCGGACGTCGAACACGCCGTCAGCGTCGCCCGACTCGTCATGGAGGAGACCCCACACGGATTCCTCTCGGGTGAGCACGCCGTCGCGCTCGCGGGCGAACACGGCATCGAGACCGGCGTCGACCTGTGGTCCGAGCGCACTCGCGAGAAGTGGGCCGAGCTCGGGGCCCCCGATCCGGTAGCTGGGGCGACGGCCCAACTCGAGTGGATCCGCGATCAGTACGGGCAGACCGACCCCGACGGTCGCGACGAAGCTGGCGAGGCCGACGACGCGGGACCCACCACCGCCGGCGTCGGTGACGAACACGACCACGACACCGTCGGCGCCGTCGCCACCGACGGCGATCGGATTGCCGCCGCGACCTCCACGGGTGGGCGCTGGCTCGCCCTCGCGGGCCGGGTTGGTGACGTTCCGCAGGTCGGCTGTGGCTTCTACGCCTGTCCGGCCGCGGGCGTGAGCGCCACCGGGGCCGGCGAAGACATCGCTCGTGTCACCCTCTCTCGCCGGGTCGCCCGCCACGTCGAGCGGGGGCTGGATGCCCAGGCCGCGGCGGACCTCGCCATCGAGGAGTTCGGCGAACTCACCGGCTCGAGCGCGGGTGTCATCGCCGTCGACAGCCAGGGTCGGCTGGGTGCGGCCTACAACAGCGACGGCATGCAGACGGCCCGCTCGCGCCGACGGTAACCACCGTCACGACCGGGCCACCGAGACTCACTCGAGTAGCGTCGACAGTCGGTCGTCGATCGCGGCGACATACGACGCGGGGTCGTACCCGAGGCGGCGGAGCCAGACGTCCTGGTAGGACGGGTGGAGGACGGGCAACAGCCAGAGCCCGAGGCCCTCACAACGGATCGGTTCGAGGACCGTCTCGAGGAACCCCTCGAGCGATCGGCCGTCCGCAGCGAGCACGCTCGTCGTGGCGTGTTTGCCGGTGGCGAGGACGACCGTCGGCCGGATCGCCTCGCGTTCCGCCAGCAGGTGGGCGCGACAGGTGCGGCGTTCGCCGTCGGTCGGTTCTCGGTTCGTGCTCGGATCATCCGGGTCGGCGGGAAAACACTTGATGGCGTTGGTGTAATAGGCTTCGCGGCCGAGTGACTCGATCATCGCCCGAATTCGCCGGCCCGCGTGTCGCGAAGTGTAGGCCATTCCCGTCCAGTTCCCCCCGCGCCAGCGCGTCGCGTCGGGGTTGCCGGAGGCAGGTGCCTCCCCGACGACGACCAGGTCGGCCTCGAGGGAGCCGGTTCCCCAGGAGAGACACTCGCGGTCCGCCGCCAGCGCACAGCGGTCACAGCCAGCCTCGAGGACGTGTCTGGTATCGGGGAACGTGGCGGTCGTCACGTCGATGGGAGCGTCCTGGGACATCGTCAAGTGAGGGTTACACCTCCAGGGACATAGCGACGTCACGTTGCTCCGGCGGGGTCGGCTGCGACGCCGGTTCACTCCGAGGGCCAGGGAGTTTCTCGGGTACCACACCGACTCACTCCGGGGGTAGTGGGTCGGTGACGGTAAGCGCCACCGACGTCGTCCCCCCGATTGCCACCGTGAACCAGTAGGTCGCGAAGCGATAGAGGATCGCGATGGCCGTCGCCGTCGCCACCGATACCCCGGCAGCACTCGGGGCCAGCAGGAAAATCGCACTCGCCAGCGCCGCCTCGACACCACCGATGCCACCTGGGGTTGGAATCACGAAGCCCACCTTGCTCACGGCGACCGAGAGCAACACGACGCCGACGGGGAGGGGCGTTCCGACGGCGGCCGCGGAGGCATAGAGGGCGAGTGCCAGCCCAAGCCACCCCAGGTGACCGTAGAGAAGCGCGAGACCCATCGATCGCCGATCCCGAGAGACGAGGTCGAGAGTCACCGCGAACCCCTCGAGGCGCTTCTCGACGTTCGCTTTGGTCAGTCGCTCGGCCAGCGACGGGAAAAACCGGGAGACGACCCCGCGACAGCCGACCACGAGGCGAACGATCCAGCCGGCAACGGTCTGACGGTATCGACTGAGTGTCGCGAACGCGATAAGGACGACCGCAATGGCGATCATCACCGGCACCACGTACGGTCCCAGCTCGAACGGGAGACCACGTCCCCCCGCGACGATGACCAGACCGAGGAACCCGAAGGTGTAGTAGGGGAGGTAGGTCACGACGTCTGCAGTGAGTACGGCCGCCAGACTCTCCTCGTAGGCGGCCTCGGTGTACCGGTTGACGATCGCCGCGTTCCCAACGCCCGAAGCGACCTGTCCGTAGGGAGTGACGTACTTGACGAACATCGCTGTGGAGAACACGCTCGCGACCAGCCAGTACGGTCGCGGCTCGTCAACCACGATGAGAATTCGGTTCCAGACCCCGCTTCGAAACGCCAGGGTGCAGAGACTGCCCACGAACGCCACCGCGTATATCGACAGGGAGGCCGTTTCCAGCGACGCCAGGACGTCCTCCCAGCCCACGAGTATAATAAAGATCGCCAACAGCCCAAGTGAAATGGCGATGGCCACGACTGCCCGTCGCTTCATATTCGCCCTCTGGTTGAGCGGTTTCGATCGGATTCGTCTCTCGGCTCCATGTGAATCTCCGACGGTTGCGAACCGCACGCGCACTCGGATACGTCACCTCCAACGAAGGTGACCCAAATAGTTGTTTCTCAAGCGCTTCACGTCGCCGGGTCGAGGGCTGATCGCTCGTGTTTTCCACGCTCTCGGAGGCGAGGGCGGTGACTCGAGGTAACTGTCGGCCGGTATCTGGCCGCGACTGCCGAACTGACGTCATCTAGAGACTGAGGGTGGACCCACCACGTCTTGCGGGGCTCGATGGCTCCAACAGCAATCACGACGACCGGCACGGACCGTCAGACTCATACGCTTTACTGTAGTCTCTTACCGGTGGTTGCCCATACCGGGTCGGCAATCACCGGTAAAAAGTTACAGCAATCCGTATCAGTCGTCTTCCGTCGTCGTCAATTCCTTCTCGACCTCGCCCTGATAGATCTTCGCCCCGTCCTGGGCGACCTTCTCGGCGAGGACGGCACACTTCACCCGCATCGGCGAGATATCGACGCCCAGGAGGCCGATGACGTCGTCACGATCCATCGCGAGTAACTCCTCGACCGTAGTTCCCTCGAGTTCGACCGAGAGCATGCTGGCTGCCGCCTGACTGATGGCACAGCCATCACCGGAGAAGGCGACCTGCTCGATGATCTGCTCTTCGCTTCCCGCATCGTTGGCCAACTGAACGTCCATCCTGATCTCGTCGCCACACATCGGGTTCTCGCCGACGTGACTGAACGTCGGATCCTCGAGTTCCCCGTAGTTCCGGGGGCTCTTGTAGTGGTCGAGGATCTGCTGGCGATACATATCCGAGCCAAGTCCCATGTGGTATCGGGTACGGACGTGGCGTGCAAAAGGGTTCCGGGGCGCTTTTGGGGGCGTTGCGCCTCGAGTGGGTTGGTAGTTCGATGCTGACCTAACCCGGCCAACGGCCTCGCATCGACCACCCGGGAGGCTCCGCCACCGGTGGTGAACGCCCGGTCTCGGCGGTCACGTCCGCGTGCGCTCATGGGGTCGGCGTCTGATCTTGAATCCGTAGCGGATCACGTCCTCCTGAGCGTAGATCCGCCGGATAACCGTCTCGACCCGATCACCGACTGCCACCTCGCCAACGACTTGCGCCGGGATGCTCACCGTTTCACCGCCCGGAGCGTCGAACGATACGATTGCACTCTGATAGGGGCCCGACCGGGCCTGCTGGTCGACGAACTCCGGTGGGGCACCACCCTGCTGGATCGTGGTCACGGCCTCGACCGTCCCCGTCCCTGGGAGTGGGTGGACGGTGAACGTGACGAGGTCGCCACAGCCGTCACAGACGCCCTCGGGTGGGAACGTCACCGCCGCACAGTCGGGGCAGACCCCTGCCTCGAGCCGGTGGCGCTGTGGTAGCGAGCGCCGCCAGGTCGGGATGCTGACGTAGGCACCGCCGCCGGCAGGCTCGCCGCTGCTGAGGGTGCCGCGTCGACGGAGTGCCTGGGTGTAGGTGAGCTCCTCACCAGCGTCTAAGTCGAGGTCGACCTCGACGGTCTCGTCCCTTGCCACGACCATCGTCGTCGCGACCGCCCCGCTTCCGTACCCAGCGACCAGGACCCGCTCGGCACCGTCCTCGAGGGCGACCGCGAGCGAGAGCAAGGCACTGGCTGCGCCCGTGTCCCCGAGTTCGTGGACGGTTGCACACCGCTGGATAGCGTCGGTACCGACCCCGAGTCTGCCTGCTGCCCGGTAGGGTCGCTTCCCGTCGGGAGCCTGGACGGCCACGGCGTCGACCTCGTCCGTCTCGACGCCGTCAGCTGTCGCGCCAATGGTCTCGGCAAAGGCCTGACGGTCGTACGCCGTGATGCCGAGCCCCGTCGGTTCGGCATCCCCCCGTGCTCGGAAGCGCGTCCCGGGGTAGGCGTTCGTCACCGTGTGCTGATCGACCACGCTGGCGCCCCCCTCGGGGGCCAGCACGAACGCCACCGCGCCGGCCCCGCCAGCGTGATCGATAGCGTCATCCGGGGCCCCGCGGGGGGCGTCACTCGCGATGACCAGTGCCGGGCCCGGTGCCTCGAGTCCCGATGAGAGGGCGCTACAGCCCGCGTGGGTACTCCCGGTGAGGAGTCCGGTCTCGACCTCGGGCTCGAGCCCCAGGGTACTCACGAGCCGGGGCGTCAGGTCCTCCTCGTCGACAGGGGGCGTGGTCGTGGCGACGGCCAGCCGCGTGAGTGTCGATCGATCGATGGCGGCAGCTGTGAGCGCGCGTTCGGCCGCTTCGTGGGCCATCGTCAGCGCGTCCTCGTCGACAGCGGGGACGGCTGTCCGTTCCACGCCGGCGGCCTCGAACCGACCGAGGGCCTCGCGAACGGCGGCTGCCGGGAGCCGATCGTGGGGTGCGTACGCGCCGACAGCCGCGATGGCGAGGTCGGTCACGCCCGACCACCTCGTTCGAAGATGTGGACGACGGCCGCCCCGCCGCTGCCACCCACGTTGTGGGTCAATGCCCGTGTTGCATCCGCGACCTGTCGGTCACCCGCTCTGCCAGTGAGCTGTTTGAACACCTCGACAACCTGTCCAGTTCCCGTCGCACCGATGGGGTGGCCCTTGGACTTGAGCCCACCCGAGGGGTTGACCGGCAGGGAGCCGTCGAGGTCGGTTTCGCCCGCCTCGAGCAACGACGGTGCCGCCCCGCGGTCACAGAACCCGAGGTCTTCGTAGGCGAGGAGTTCGGCGATGGCGAAACAGTCGTGGACCTCCGCGAGATCGAGTGCTTCTGGGGTAACTTTGGCTCGCTCGTAGGCTGTTCGTGCCGCCCGTTCGCTCGCGGGAATCGCGGTGTATGTGTCTCGGTCTGCGAGGCCGACCGAATCGGAGCCCGCACCGACACCGAGTACCGCAACGGCATCGCCGTCGTACGCTGAGACGAACTTTTCGCTCGCGATCAGCACGACCGCCGCCCCGTCCGAGGTCGGACAACAGTGATAGAGCGACAGCGGATCGGCCACCGGCGCGCCCCCCTCGGCGTCCTCGAGTGAACAAGTAAAGCCGAGGTGGGCGTTGGGGTTTTTCGCGCCGTTGGCGTGGTTCTTGACTGCCACTCGGGAAAGTGCCTCGGTGTCGACGTCGTACTGCTCCAGGTAGGCACTGGCCATCTGGGCGTAGACGCCGGCGAATGTCGTGCCCGTCAGGCGCTCCCACTCGGTCTCGCCACTGACGCCGAGCCAGTATTTCGTGCGATCGCTGCCCATGTCCGTCATCATCTCGTAGCCTCCGGCGACAACCAGGTCGGCCATCCCGCTCTCGACGGCCTGGATGGCCTGTCGCACGGCGAAGCCGCCGGCTGCACAGGCGTTCTCGATCCGACTACACGGGACACCGTCGAGCCCCACGTGCTCGGTGACGGCGGGGCCCGAAAGGCCGAGCTGGCGACCGCCGACGCCCAGGGTGCCGATCACCGCTTCGTCGACGTCGATAGCGTCGACCCGGTCGCCCGTTGACTCGAGAGCGGCTTCGTAGGCCTGCTGGAACAGACTGCGATAGCTTTCGTCGGGGAACGCCCCGAACGGCGTTTGTCCGGCCCCGACGACGTAGGCGCGTGTCATGCGGGCACTGAGTCGGGGCGGCCGCAAATAGGTTGAGGTCTCGTCTGGCCACTCACCCGAGCCCAAGCACCGAAATCAACCCGTAGGCCACCCCCACCAGCAGGATGACGTACAGGCTGTTGGCCAGCGCGGTTACCGCCAGAAAGCGACGCTCGGGGTAAGAACTGAATCCGGCCGGCACCGCGAGCGTGCAACGGACGACCGGGAGGTACGTGGTTACGAAGATCGCCAGGGCTCCATAGCGCTGAAAGAACGTCTCGGTCCACACGAATGGGCGGCCACCGACGCGGCGCAGGATGGGGGCCTGGAGCCCCTCGAGGGACCGCCCCAACAGCCCGAGCCCCGGCGGCGTCGATCCCTCCCCATCGAAACGCCGGTAGACGGTCCATTGACCCACGACCACGGCGATCGTACAGGCCACACAGACGACCAGTAAGCTCGCTCTCGAGGGTCTCGCGATAGCGACGACGGCGACGAACACCGCCGGCGGTTGGACCACCTTTCCCACGATGAGCCCATCGCCGAAAAAGAGCACCACGAGCAGCGGCAACCCGACAACTCCCACGAGTCGTACGACGCTGTCGACCACCCCCTCGAGGGCCATGCTGGCCTTGGCTCTTATGGCGACAAGGTGGTTTCGGTATGACACCGACTGAGGAGGTATCGCCCGACTCGATGCCGGGATCCGGTCGCTGGTCGGTAATCGTAGCCTTCGAACGTCAGTGTACACACTCCCGATACCGTGTCTCAGGATCGGCTCGTCAGTTCCGTCCAGCTGTTGCTCTCATAGGATTAGTGTCACTCGCGGTCACGCCTGCCGGAAGACCTACCGTTTTGTATGCGTATATGGGCTCTACACACTGATTGCTGCAACGGATATAAACGTCCATACCCCTTACCGACAACGTGAACGAAACCGACCGAATAGACGGGGGTAACGCCGCCGAACCGCCCGAATACGAACGCGTCGAGAGTCGAGCTCTCGTCGTCGGTGCGGGGGCTGCGGGGGCTCGAGCGGCCATCGAACTCGTCGACCAGGGAATCGACCCGGCCGACCTGTTGGTCATCGGGAAACGCGGTCACGGTGACGCCCACACGACGTGGGCCCGCGGTGGCATCAACGGCGCACTCGGGACGCTCGACCCAGAGGACGACTGGACGATCCACGCCGCGGACACGCTGAACGAGGGCCACCACATCAACGATCCGCGCAAAGTCGAGACGGTGACGGCGCGGATGCCGGGACTTCTACGCCAACTTGACGACTGGGGGATGCCGTTCAGTCGGACCGAAAACGGCCGGATCGACCAGCGGTACTTCGGCGCTCAGTCGTTCCGCCGGACGGCGTTCGCGGGTGATTTCACCGGCGAAGCGATGCTCGAGACGCTCGTCAGCCAGGCCCAGAACCGTTCGATCCCCTACCGCGAGAACGTGTTCGTCTCCCGGCTCATCACCGACGGTGACCGCGTGCTGGGGGCCGTGGGAACCGATCTCGACACCGGCGAGTTCGTCGTCTTCGACGCCGAGATCGTGATCCTCGCGGCGGGTGGCTACACCGGATTGTATCGCCGCCACTCCTCGCGTGACGACGAGAACACCGGCGACGGTCCGGCACTGGCCTACGAGGCCGGGGCGACGCTGATGGACATGGAGTTCGTCCAGTTTCACCCCACCGGCATGGTCGGCGACCGGTACGGAGCGTCGTGGGACGGCCGGCTCGTCACCGAGGCCGTCCGCGGCGAGGGCGGGCGGCTGTTCAACGCCGCTGGCGAGCGCTTCATGGAGCGATACTCTCCCGACCAGATGGAACTCGACGCACGCGATGTCGTCGCCCGGGCGATAGCCAGGGAGATCGCGGAAGGCCGGGGGACCGAACACGGTGGCGTCTCCCTCGACATCTCACACCGAGAGCGCTCGTTCATCGAGACACGGCTGCCCCGGATGTACGAGCGGTTCGCGGACCTGGGCGTCGACATGGCCGCGGAACCCGTCGAAGTCGCACCCACCGCCCACTACGGCATGGGTGGGGTCCAGGTCGACGACGACGGCGAGACGGCGGTGGACGGGCTGTACGCCATCGGCGAGACGATGGCCGGCGTCCACGGTGCCAACCGGCTCGGCGGCAACTCCCTCGCCGAGACGGTCGCATACGGCCAGGCGACCGGCGAGGCCGTCGCCGAACGGCTACACACCCGGGCTGATCGCCCGGACGGTGAGGCGCTCTCCCGGCGAGCCGAACTCCACCTTCGCGACCTCGCGACGCTTGCGAACAGCGACGGCGAGCACGACCCCGAGGCGTTACTCGAGGAGATCCGATCGCTGCTCTGGGAGCAGACCGGGATTCTGCGCGACGAGGCCGGGCTCGAGGCCGGGCTCGAACGGCTCGAAGCCATCCGTTCGCGGGCAGCTGATCTCGCCGTCGGGGACGAGCGAAGCCGCGCCTACGAGTTCGCCCTCAACCTCGGGTTCGCACTGTCCGTCGCGAACGCTATTCTCCGCAGTGGGCGCGAACGGACGGAGTCCCGCGGCGCACACTTCCGGACGGACTACCCGGATACCGACTCCGGATGGCAACGGAACATCTGCCTTGGACGAGACAGCATCGGGTCGCCGACCCTGTCGACCGAGACGCCCGAGGCACCGAGCGAAGCCGTCCAACACGCACTCGACGCCGGCTACGAACTCGATTACCACCAGCTCGAATAGGTGTCTCACTCGCTGCCTGTGTGACTTCCTCGAGCCATCAATGGACGGACGTCTCGGAGCCTGCGCCTGAATCGATTCACCACCGCGTATGCCGATTGCACTTCAGAGTGTCATAGTTCAGAGTGCGTTATCGACTCTGACAGGCAGCAAAACACAACGTACACTCCAATCGAACGATTCGCGGCACAAACCGATCTCGCGTGCGTGATTCCACAGAGCGAGTGCCTCGGGGCAGGGCCCCGAGGCGGTTCACAACTGGCTTCAATCTGATCCCGGCGACGACAGTATAGGGCACGTGAGCTTGGCGTTGTTGGACGGTTAAGAAGCGCACAGAAGCTGCATGGGCCAACTCGGATTTGAACCGAACGAAGACATTCCTGCTCGCTTCGCTGCGCGGGCTGTGACTTCCAGGGTTCAAATCCGAGTTTCGTCACAAATTTCCGGCTCACGACGTTGTTCACCGGAAAATCAGTGGGCCAACTCGGATTTGAACCGAGAGCCTCCACCTTATCAGAGTGGCGCTCAACCTGATTGAGCTATTGGCCCGAGATGCACTTTCTCGTAGCGCGGAGGGAGGTTTAAACGTTTCTTTCTCGTGAACCCGTGCGAACCGCTAGCGAGCGTGGGGATCGTCTTCGCCATCGAGGTCGCCACCACGTTCGTCACCCAGGTCCACGGTATAGGCGTCCTCACCGAGGTCGACGGTCTCTTCGCTCGAGTCGGCCCAGCTCGTCTCCCCACCCGCTACACTGGGGTCGTTATCGGGGCCCGTCTGAAAGTCACCGCCCCACGAGGCACGCGTCTCGTCGTCGTCGGGGAAGCCGGTCGTCCAGACGACGCCGCTCGTGAAGCCCTCGGTTCGCTTATCGAGGGCGGGCACGATCACGAACCGCTTGAGGCCGGCCCGGACCGGGATGCGGGTGAGCGGGACGACGAGCAGAAAGCCGATGGCGTCAGTGACGAGCCCGGGCGTCAGCAGGAACGCACCTGCGGCGATCAACAGCCCCGCGTCGAGCAACTCGTTGGTCGGCGGCTTCCCCGCGGCCATGGTGCGCTGGGTCTTTCGGAGCGTTCTGCGGCCCTCGGCCCGGACCAGCAACATCCCAATCAGGCCCGTGAGCACGACCAGCGCGACCATCCCGACCCAGCCCAGGAACTCGGTCTGACTCACGACGACGGCGAGCAACACCGCGTCGAGAAACGGGATGAACAGCAGCGCGAGGATCCACCGGAGCATTGCCCGTGCTTGGAGCGGTGGGGTGAAAACGCTTTACGCTCGCATCGAGCCTCGAGACGACCATCCCCACTCGAGCGGTCCGCCGCCGCGATACCACCGGGAGCGTTAGTGATGAACGAAGCGCTTACCCCGGCCCCAGCCGACGCTCGCATATGAAGGATCGAACGCGAGTCGAGTGGCGACCGTGGGGGGAAGACGCGTTCGCGGAAGCGGCCGATCGGGACGTCCCGCTTTTGTGTTCGCTCACGGCGACCTGGTGTGATCCCTGCCGGGAGATGGATCGGGAAACCTACGCGGAGCCGCGGCTCGCGGCGCACGTCAACGACGGGTTCGTGCCGGTGCGCGTCGACGTGGACCGCCAGCCTCGGGTCCGGGACCGATACAACATGGGTGGGTTTCCCTCGACGGTGTTCCTGGCGCCCGACGGCACCGTCCTGACGGGCGCGGGTTACCTCGGTCCCGACGGCTTTCGACAGATACTCGAGCGGGTTCGGGACACCTGGAACGAGCGTGGGGCACAGGCGGGGTCGATCCCACGACAGGTTCAAGGGAACGAGCCACCCGCGGGGACGCTCACGGGGGACATCGAACGACAGATGCTCGGCCAGCTCACCGAGCGCTACGACGAGGTCGCCGGTGGGTGGGGTCCGGAGCCGAAGTTCCCGCTGCCCGACGCCCTCGAGTTCGCCCTCAAGCGCGACCGGGAGATGGCCCTACGGAGTTTCGATGCCGTGAGCGCCAATCTGTTGGACGAGTACGAGGGCGGGTTCTATCGTTTCGCACTCGAGCGCAATTGGAGTGACGTACAACACGAGAAATTGCTGGACTCGAACGCGGCGCTGGTCCGAGCGTTCGCCAACGCGTACCTCTACACGGGCAGCGACACCTACCGCGAGCCGGCCGAGCGGACGATCGAGTATCTGACGACGACGTGTTGGGTTGGCGCTCTTTCCGAGGAGTCGACCGGTGAAGCCGTAGGTGAATCCGGCCTCCCGGGGGCGTTCGCCGGGAGCCAGGCCCCGGGTGATCCCGCGAGGTACACCCTCGAGGCAAGCGACCGCGAGAGTGATCAGCCGCCGGTGGACCACACGATCCTCGCCGGCGCCAACGGGCTGGCCATCGAGGCACTGTGTAGCTACCACGCCTACACGGACGACGAGCGAGTCGGTCGATACGCCGAGCGTGCACTCGAGACGGTGCGAGCGGGCTTGCTGGTGGAGGGAGTGGTTCACCACGGATTGGCCCCGGACTCGTCGATGGGGTCGTCGCGGGTGGCAACCGGGGAAGCGTCCGCCGAGACCTGGACCCGGATAGGCGAACCCTGCTTGCTGGTCAATCAGGCCCGTGTCCTGGCCGGATTGCTCGCCGCGCGGTCGGTGCTGGGAGCGGACACCCTCGAGGATGCGACCGCCGTCGCAGAGACCACCATCGACCGCTTGCGCGATGGCGCATCGTTCGTCGACGGCCCGCCGGCGGGCCCCGGGCTGCTCGACCGGCCGTTGCGTCCGGTCAACACGAACGTCGAACTGGCGGCGGCGCTGTTGGATCTCGCCGTCCATGCCAACGAGCAGCGATACGAACGAATCGCAACGGAGATCCTCGAGGACTTTGGCGGTGCGAGCGATCGATTCGGCGTTCAGGTTGCCCGCTATGCCAGCGTGAGCGCCCGCCTGCTCGAGGGCACGCTCGTGGTCCGCGTTGGAGACGAGGCGGGATCGGTCCTCCACCGAGCGGCCTGTCGAATCGCCGATCACGAGGCGGTCGTGGTGCCGGGAGCGGACGTCTCCGCGGGCACCGCTGTGGCCACACGGGGTTCGAACGCGACCGAGCCCGCGACAACCCCTGAGGAATTGAGCAATCGCGTCGGAGCGCTTCTCGAGTAGGGGTGGGAGAGCACTGAAAACTCTCGGAGTGGTCAAACTACCCGAGCGTTTATAGTGCTTCGTCACCCTGTGGCGCGTATGGCCACACTCAGGGACCTTGGGCTGTCTGAGTACGAAGCTCGAGCCTATCGTGCACTGTTGAACACGGGACCGACAACGGCCAAGGAGTTGTCACGTGCGAGTGACGTCCCCATGGGCCGGATCTACGACGTGCTCAACAGCATCGAGCAGTACAATCTGGTGCGCAGCCAGACGGCGAGTCGTCCGAAGAAATACGTCGCCGTCGAACCGGCGACCGCCCTCGATCGCTTACTCGAGGACAAAAAGCGCGAACTCGACGAGAAGGCAGACCAGTACGAGTCGATCGTCGACGATCTCGCGACGGAGCTCGACGCTGCCGAACCCGTCGAGGAGCAGTTCTGGACCGCGTCCGTCGGCGCCGAGGAGACGATCGACCTGCTGCTGGAACGGCTCGCAGCCGCGGATCGCGACATCGTGATGGTCGCGGCCGATCCCTCCCCACAGATCGACATTCGGACCGTCGGTGATGACGTCCTCGCTCACCTCGAGGCTGCCCTCGATCGGGGCGTGAGTGTGGACGTCCTCATGAGTCGGGACCTGGTGAACTCGCTCTCGTCGACCGTCGGGCGGCGATACCAGGAGACGCTCCAGGAACGCGAGGACTTCTCGGTGCGGACGAACGAGGACGTGACGGGTTCGTTCAACGTTATCGATGGCGTCGAGGTCGTGATTCAGGTGCCCAACCCACTTGGCTCCGGTGAGGCGTTTGGGATGATCGACCTGAAAGACCCGGAGTTCGCTGCCGACGTCCACCAGGAGTTCCTCCCTCGCTGGAAGGAGGCGGAGCCGTTGACGTTCTAGCGGCCGGACGTATTGGAGCTCAGGCTCGGAAGGGTGTGGGTGAGTTGGAGACCTCGAACGGATGTGGGTTTTCGAACGCTCGAGCGTGTGCACAATGACGCGGCGTCGACACATCTCGAGCGGTACGGATCCCACTCACCGACAACACTTTTGCCCGACCCGGCAAACGATGGGCCATGACCCAGTCCCGCGGCGACGACCAGTCGCTCGCGATCGAGGCCAATGGCCTCACCAAGTGCTACGGCGAGGAGGCGGCCGTGGCCGACCTGGATCTCGCCATCGCCCAGGGTTCGGTGTATGGCTTTCTCGGACCCAACGGCGCGGGCAAGACGACGACCATGCGGATGTTGACGACGCTTACCCGCCCCACCTCGGGCACGGGCCGTGTTGCCGGTGCCGACGTCACCGATCGAAACGCCGTCACGCCACACATCGGCTACCTACCCGAGGAACCGCCCATCTACGACGAACTCACGGGCCGCGAGCAACTCGAGTACGCCGCGGGCCTTCGGGATCTCTCTGGCGAGGCGGCAACCGAGCGGATCGAGTCGTTGCTCGAGCGGTTCGACCTCCTCACTGATGCCGACAGGCGCATCGACGCCTACTCGAAGGGGATGCGACAAAAGGTGGGCGTGATTCAGGCCGTCCTCCACGAGCCAGCGGTCGCGTTTCTCGACGAGCCGACCAGCGGACTCGACCCCCGTGCCGCCCGAACCATGCGCGACACGATCGCGGATCTGGCCGATCAGGAGATGACCATCTTTCTCTCGACGCACATTCTCTCGGTGGTCGAGGATCTTGCCGACACCATCGGTGTCCTCCACGAGGGCCGACTCGTGGCCGAGGGCGACCCCGAGACTCTGAAATCCCGTGCGGCGACCGGCGCGTCGGGAAGCCTCGAGGACGCCTTCCTCGAGATCACCCGCAGTGGAGCGGGTGAGGTCGCTGCCGTTTCCGGGACTGATGAGTGACACGGCTTGGGAAACGACCCCACCCTGCTTCCCTCACCGCATACGTGGTTCGCTCGTTGAGGGTAGCGTGGGACCGGCGGTCCCGCGAATCATGCGAACGGGCCGTGGCCCGTGAGCAGATGGGGCTTTGATGTGGACTCCCGACGATCAACTGTCGGCAGTTGACCGATAGCCGTCGTCGTTCACCATCCCACCATTTATACGCACGTCCACTGGTGTCGAAGGAAAGTTACGATTTCCTGACCATTGGAAAACTTCGTTTTCCAAGAGGTCTGCGCTCCTCGACGTGGGCGAGGAACGCAGGCTGTGCTGTCGTTTCCCCATATACCGCAACCCGACGTTTTTCGCGCCGTTGTCGTCTGCGTTAATTTCATACCCACATATCAGCCACTCACACTGCTCGCCGCGGCGGTTATCTTCGTGGGTGAACCACAGTCAGTGTGTGAACACCGCTGGCTCGTGTGGCCGGGTTTGACCTGTTCAACCGCGACACCCCGTTCTGGTGACTACTGACCGTGACAGCCACCGTTCGGTACCAATGAATCCAATCCAGCCAGCCACCCGAGGGAACCGCAACCGGTTCAGACGTGGTCGCCGTTGACCTCCGCTCGCAGGGTCGCCATGTCGACGACGCGCTCGGCGTGGGCGTTGTGCTGGTGGATCGACTCGTCGTTCGACTGAGAGAGGCGAATAACGGCGTCGTCGGGCAGGTGGCCGAACTCCTCGAGGACGCCATCGGCCATCGCCCGCACGCAATCCTCGACGAACTTGGCGTCGCTGTGGGCCTCGAAGGTCATGTGGTCCTCGTCGGGCCGCTTCGCGAGATTGTAGATGTGGGCGCTCATCGCGTCGCGGGCGACATCGATGACGTCGTTCAGATCGACGTCCGGTGCGCCGTCGCTCTCGATGGTCAGGGTGGCGTGGCCCCGCTGGGAGTGCCCCGGCTGGGGCACGTCTTCGAGGAACTCGGCGATTTTCTCCTCGGCGATGTCGAGTTCCTCGAGTTTGTCCTGGGCTCGAGAGGCAGACATCCCCTGGGAACAGGGACAGACCGTCATCCCGACGACGTGGGCACCGACCTCCTCACGGGTGCCCTCCTCGGTCGCGGTTGCGGAGGCGATGACGTCGACCCAGTGTTGGGTCTCCCGGTCGCTGGCTGGCGTCTGCTCGCGGCGCATGAACTCGGCCTCCATCGACACCTCCGCTTTCGAGGTGTAGTCGTGTTTCTCGAGCAGGCGCTCGGCGGCCTGGCCACAGACGTCTTCGATTCGGTAGGCCTCCTCGCGGGTGGCCTCCTCGAGGATTTCGTCGATGACCTCCATATTGCGGCTCATGTCCGCCCCTTTGCGCCAGGAGGGGAGGTCGACGAAGACCTCGAACTCGGCGGTGAAGATGAGCGGTCGCGCGTCTGGACGCGCGATCTTGACGAGCTTTTCGACACCGGTGACCCCGACTTGACTCAGACCGACGGTGACGTCGGGGGCCGTGGCCTGAACGTCCGGAAGTTGATGACTCATTATCACCTCTGAGGCGTTAACGTGATTATGCCTTTCGAAAGGGGAGATGCTGGTGGGTTGGGTGTGCAGGGCGTCTCGAGGGGCTGGCGATCGGTCGTGACAGCGTGACTCACGGGAGGCGACAAACGAAACCCTTTATCCCCCGCACCCTGAAGTGTGGTCACGGGACCGTGGGTTAGCCTGGTATACTTCGGGCCTTGGGTGCCCGTGACCCCGGTTCAAATCCGGGCGGTCCCACTTTTCCTCGCGAACAAACTCGTGAGCAGCAGCCACTCGATGAACCTCGAGCGTGAGTGTGCCAACCCCGGGTTCGTGCGCCGGCAACTACAGCTTGCTGTGTTCCATCGCTGTCTACGTGTTGGGAATGTGTCTACTTAATGATTTGTATCAGGACTGCCTATCGGATTCATCCCCGAGGTCAAGCCTCGGGGTGTTCTCCTATACCGCTTATAAAAAACGCTTAATATTGAAGAGTAGCCACCATCGAGTGGCCGTTCGAATATAAAATTATTATGTCAACCGAACGACCAACCAGTGAAGAGCGTGACGACGAAGCGACCGAGCAAACGTGTCCCGGCCGGCCGTGTGATCGATCGGACCTCAACCGCCGTCGCGTTCTCGTTTCCATCGGCGGGGTGGGGACGGTCGCCGTCGCCGGGTGTATGGGGTTGTTCGAGGACGAGGAGGACGAAGCGCCAGAAGACGACACTGCGGACGAACCGGAAGACGACACTGCGGACGAAGAGACTGAAGACGATACCGAGGACGAGGAGACAGAAGACGACACCGAGGACGATGACGAAGCGGAAGAAGAGGAGGCCGCCATCTACGACGTCGAGTTCCTCGAGTTCGACGAAACCCTCGAAGTCACGGACGAGGAAGCGCTCCTCTACGCGGCACTCGACGAAGGCTGGGAGATGGAGTACTCCTGTGAGGCCGGTCGTTGTGGTCAATGTACTGCCAGGGTCGACGGCGACGCCAACGACGTCATCAGCCACGAGGAAAACCACTACCTCGAGGACGAGCAGATCGAAGACGGCTGGCTGCTGACCTGTACGGCTCACGCCGAAGACGACTTCGCCCTCGAGACGAACATTCACCCAGACGACGGTACCAACAGCATCGAGTTCCTCGAGTTCGACGAAACCCTCGACGTGGACGAGGACCAAGCGCTCCTCTACGCGGCACTCGACGAAGGCTGGGAGATGGAGTACTCCTGTGAGTCCGGTCGCTGTGGTCAGTGTACCGCCAGGGTCGACGGCGACGCCAACGACGTCATCAACCACGAGGAAAACCACTACCTCGAGGACGAGCAGATCGAAGACGGCTGGCTGCTGACCTGTACGGCTCACGCCGAAGACGACTTCGCCCTCGAGACGAACATTCACCCAGACGACTGAGGGCGGTCCCCTTTTTATCGCACATGCTCTCGACATCACCGTAGCTGGGCGAGTGCGGCCGTCAAAACCGCCCCTCAATCCTGGTGTTCACCTGTTAACTGTCTCCCGACCGTGGTACGGGTGGGCGATAGTACCAATTGAAACGGTTTTCACCCCCTCAGGGCGAGTCGGCCCAGAACTGGTGACAAACCGGTTCTGAGCCATGGTCTCGTGAGGGTGTGCAATGACGTTCAGTGGCTACTGTAGCACAGACACGCCTCCGTCACCAGTGACTCGAGCCTCGGGTGAGCGGAGCGATTAAGCCGTGAGGGGCCGTATGCGGGCCTGTGACCAAAGACCGCCGCCTGAGTGATTTCGGTATCGAGGCGGAGTCGTCGCCCTCGAATTCGACTGACACAGACGCCACGCCCGAAGAAGACCCGACGGCCGAGGAGACCGGTGACGGCCAATCTGACACCGTCACAGGTGAGGGCGACGAATTGCCGTCTCCGTCCCTGTCGACGTATGTGTGGGGGGAGTTTACCTGTTCGAGTTGTCACTCGGACGTAAGCCGTCTCTGGCGAAGTGAGGATTCGTTCGTCTGTGAGTCGTGTAAACCCTGGTGAGAGGACTCCGCTGGAGTACCCGTGAATCTAACTGTTCGTTCGCGGGGACGTTCCGGAATTCGGGATCCCGGTATCAGCGAAAGGTCCCAACCGGGACGCCCAGTGACGTACTTATGTGAGCGATAAGTGGTTTTTTTCACACAATCTCCCTGTACTATACCGTCGGACAGAGGCTTTGATAGTCTGTCACCGGGACCGATCTCCGGTGAATCTATCAACCGTTCTGTCCGACGGTATATGTGACAAACAGTCACTCGGTCGACGGAGGGATGGTTCTCTTCGGACGCTGTGATCCCTCCCGAAGGTTTATCACTCAGTCCTGAGTCTGTACGGGTGCAATGGCGAAAGGTACGGTCGCATTCTTCAACGACACAGGCGGTTACGGCTTCATCGAAACTGACGACGCGGACGACGACGTGTTCTTCCACATGGAGGACGTTGGCGGTCCTGACCTCGAGGAGGGACAAGACGTCGAGTTCGACATCGAGGAGGCAGAGAAGGGCCCACGAGCGACGAATCTCGAGCGTCTGTAAGGGGGTCAGTCGGGGTATCGTTTTCTGATTGTTACCCGGCGAGTGGCGACACTCGACGGCTGATGGGATCCAGCGGCGTCGACCGGTCACTGCGGCGTCGACTGGCCTCCCGCCCCAGCCGACTCGACGATAGCGGCGAAGTGCGAAACCACGAGGAGGGTCTCCCGACCGGTGAGACGAGTTGCCAACGAGCGGCCACCAGCCGTCTCCGCAGTCGGTGTGTCTTCCGGCAGCTACACTTATTTACTGCTCGAGGCCTCATACACGTTCACCACGTGGTATGTCACGACACCGCATCGCGACAGGCGCAGTCGCAAACGGGTGATCCACGCCCGAGTTGAAAGACACAAAACATATGAGCCTGAGTACCGGATCACTGCATACCATCCACGTCGTTCCCGTCTCCCCGCGGCGGGTGCGACCCCCTATCTAGCATGACTGACGCGAATCCCTCACCACGCCCTGGCCAGCTCGGGTCGATCGATCCCTTGCCGATCGGGACCGTCGCCGAGTTGACCGACGAAATCACCGACAACGTCACCCGCGTCATCGTCGGCCACGACGAGGCGGTTGAACACGTCGTCACAACCATCCTGGCCCGCGGCCACGTCCTCCTCGACGACGTCCCCGGCGTTGGCAAGACGATGCTCGCGCGATCGATAGCCCGCTCGATTGACTGTAGTTTCCGCCGCGTCCAGTTCACGCCTGACCTCCTCCCCTCGGACATCACTGGGGTCAACGTCTTTAACCAGAAGACCCGGGAGTTCGAGTTCCAGGCTGGCCCCATCTTCGCCAATATCGTTCTCGGCGACGAGATCAACCGCGCGCCGCCGAAGACCCAGTCGGCACTGCTCGAGGCCATGGAGGAACGCCAGGTGACGGTCGACGGCGACACCCGACCCCTTCCGGACCCGTTCGTCGTCATCGCCACCCAGAACGCCGTCGAGCCTAACCGGACCTACGAGCTGCCGTTTGCGGAGATTGACCGCTTTATGAAGAAACTCACGCTCGGGTACCCGACCCCCGAGGAGGAAAGCGAGATGCTCGGCCGAACCGTCGGCCACCATCCGATCGAGAGTCTCGAGGCAGTCACCGACCTCGAGTCGATCGTGCGTGCTCGCGAGACGGTGGCGAACGTTGCCGTCGAACCGCCGATCCGGCAGTACGCGAGCGAACTCGCGAACTACACCCGCGATCACGCGATCATTGGCGCGAGTCCGCGGGGAACGATCGCGCTGTTGCGGGCGGCCCAGGCCCGGGCCGTCCTCGACGGTCGAGAGTACGTCATCCCGGATGACGTACAGTACGAGGCCACACAGGTACTCGGCCACCGGATCAAGGTTGGAACCGACACGGCAGCTGACGATGGCACGACGGTCGCACAGGACGCTCTCGAGCGCGTCCGCATCCCATGAGGCTGACCAGACGCGGCTGGGGCGTGGTCGGCATCGTCCTGTTCTGTCTCGTCATGGCCGCCCAGTACGGCGCCCGGTCGCTGAACGCCGTCGTCGCGCCGCTGGTACTCGTGTTGCTGGCCGGTGCAGTGACCGCGAAGCGAGCCGACCGACCCACACTCGACCGCCGTCCCGTCGAAGAGGGGTTCCCCGGCGATCGCCGACCGGTCCGAATCGACGTCGACGTCGACAAACCACTCTCTGCAACCGTCGTGGACTCGCTCCCCGACGGCGTTCGCGTCGATGGGGACGACCACGTGATGGCCACGACCCTCACCGACGGGGATCAGCTGGCCTACGAACTCGAGTTCACCGACCGCGGGCGCCACGAGCTGGGTCCCCTGTTGGTGACCGTCACCGATATTTTCGGGCTCGTCAGCCGGTCGTTTACGTACACCCGGACGCAGCCGGTCGTCGTGTACCCCACGGTCTACGACTTGCGCGGCGGGGCAAAACACGATCTCCAGTTACTCCGGGATGCCGTCGGCCGCTACGACCGCGAGGAGTTCGACCACCTTCGGGAGTACGAGCGCGGCGACTCCCTCCGGGATATCCACTGGAAATCCGCGGCCAAGCGACCCGACCAGGAACTGGTCGTCAAGGAGTTCGTCGCGGACTCGAGCGTCGGGTCGGTCGATCTCGCCGGGGAGTGTTCGCCCGGACGGGCCGACGATCTGGCGACGGCAACTGCCAGCGTGGCGACCTATCTCCTTCGCGAGGAGGTCGCCGTCGGGGTCCAACTCCCGGCGGCGTCAGTGGGGGCCGAAAGCGGCGAGGGCCACCGGATCGAACTGCTCCGGACGCTCGCTCTCGTGGGCCCAGGCGAACTCGACGATCAAAAGCGTCGTGAAGCCGATGTGTTGGTGCAGGCGGATGCCGATGGTGCTCGGGTGCTCGTCGCCGACCACGAGATTCCGTTCGAGCGTCTCACCGGACGGATGGCCCCTCGAGGAGCCGTCGGAGCCACCGGGTCGTCTGGCGACCGCGTGGGTGGCGCGAGTGAGGATGACAGGCCGGATGAATCGCTTCGAGGGCGTGACTCGAGCGGTCGTGGCGATGGGTCAGGGGTGGTCGGTGCATGAGTACACGACGTGAATCGAGGTCGTCGGTGGTCTCGACTGATGCCCTCGGTGCGCGATTCGATGGGGCGACCGGCGTGTCGCTGTTTCGTGGACTCGCACTGTCGGGCATCCTGCTGTTGACGGCCTCGTACATCACGGTGCTCAGAGAGATCACCATCACCGTCGGGGGGACCCGGTCGCTGTACCTGATCGCGCTGGTGATGCTCGCCGCAGCCACCGTGCTCGCTCGCACGATTCGCCCGCGAGTGGCGCTGGCGGTGGGGGTGGGAATCGGTGCGCTGGGGTACTGGTACTACCTGACTGCGACCGGACACGATCTCGGGGCGCTCCTCAGCCAGTTCGACTCGTTTCTCTCGGACACCGTGACGCTCGCGACGGGGATGACCCTCTACCAGATGATCGAGGTAAACGTCTGGGCGCTTGGGTTCGTGCCCGCGCCGGTGTTTCTCTCGTGGTATCTCGCGATGCGCAAGCGCTACACTCTGGCGGTCATCCCCGGTGGGCTGGCGCTGCTGTTCCTCGTGTTGACGACGGACGCGACCACGGGCGTCACCCTCGTGGGAGTCGTCGGTGGCATCACCGCGGTCGGCTTCGGCGAACTCGACCATCGCGATGGCTCGGTCGCCCAGGCCGATGTGCTCGCGATCATGTTCGCGGTGATCGTCTTTCTCTCCATGACGGTGACGCTCGTCCCAGGCGGGGCGGCTAGCCCCACCGTCCTCGTCGAGGACGAGCCCACGACGCTCGATGGGGCGGTCGATGGTGATCCCGATCGGTCGACCATCAGCGGCAGCGTGGATCTCTCACCCGAGGTCCACTTCACCGTGGTGAGCGACGAACCGTCGTACTGGCGGACGGGTATCTACGATCGCTACACCGGCGATAGCTGGGTTCGAAGCGGACCCGAGGGCGCGTACGACGATACCGGACTCGACAGCCCCCCTGGTGAGCCCCAGACCAACCGCCAGACGATCACCCTCCAGACGGACACCAACGTCCTCCCCGTCGCACCACAGCCGACGGCCGTCGACGGTGAACTCACCGACAGCCTCGAGGTGACCGATCACGGCCAGCCGATGCCAACCGAGCGCCTGATCGAGGGAGACACCTACAACGTCGAGAGCGCGATCGTCGATGCCGATCCGGCCGAACTGAACGAGGCCGGGACCGATTACGACGAGGATATCGAGGCGTACTACCTCCAGACGCCCGAGGACCTCTCCGAGGACTTCGAGGCTCGCACCGCGGACATCGTCGAGGAGGCCGGTGCGGAGACGCCCTACGAGAAGGCCGCGGCCATCGAGCAGTACTTCCAGAGTGAGTACGAGTACTCCCTCGACGTCGACCGGCCGGATGGCAACGTTGCCAACGACTTCCTTCTCGAGATGGATGAGGGGTACTGCGTCTACTTCGCGACGGCGATGACCCAGATGCTCCGAGCGGAGGAGGTGCCGGCCCGCTACGTGACCGGCTACACGAGCGGTCAGCAGGTCGACGACAACGAGCACGTCGTCCGCGGCCTCGACGCCCACGCCTGGGTGGAGGTCTACTTCCCCGAGCACGGCTGGGTGGCCTTCGAACCGACGCCCTCGGGCGAGCGCGACGCCGAACACACCGACCGCCTCGAGGACGCTCGCGAGGACGGCGAGGACGGCATCGATATCGAGGAGAGCGAGGACGTCCCCGCCGACGGCATCGACGACGAGCGGGAGACGATCCCCAACGAATCCGAGGACCTGCTCGACGACCTCGTCGACGGGAACGAATCGACGGACAACGACAGCGCGCAACCGGGCCCGGGCGGTGAGGCCGGCGATGAACAAGAGCTGGGGCCCGAACGGGGAGACGGCATCGGAAGCGACGGTCTCGGTGACCTCGATGGTGACGATCCGGGCGATGAGACGGACTCAGACGGCGAGTCCGCAGCCATCCCCGTCGCCCCTGGCGACATCCTCGTCGGCCTCGCCGTCTTCATCGGGCTCGCGGCAGGCGCACACCGATCCGGCGTCCCCGCCCTCGTGGGCCGGGAGGTCAGGAGGTACTGGCACGGCCGGCGGGTCGACCCCGTCACGGACGTCGAACGGGCCTTCGACCGCCTCGAGTACGTACTCGCCCGGCGGCATCGCCCACGACGTCGCGGGGAGTCACCGCGACAGTACCTCGAGGCGATCGATCGCTTCGGCTCGCTCGACCCTCGAGTCGAGCGCGTAATCGAAATCCACGAGCGGGCACACTACGGTGGCGACGTCGACCGGGCGGCCGCAGACGAGGCAATCGATCTCGTGAGCGAGATCGCCCGCGAGCAAGCCCCACTCGTCGGCCGATTCTTTGAGTGACGCGTCTGTCCCGTTTGAGGACCCGCAGGTAGTCGCTACCAGAGTTGGGCCTGTGGAACCTCACAGGCCGGACAGCACACTGCCGGATTCCCTCGATAGCGATCGCGAACGAGCGTGGCCGCTTGGCAGGATGGGCAGCGTCGTCCCGCAAGCATCGAAAGCAGTTTGGCCCCGTCGTCAGCCGCTCGATCGCGCTCGAGCGCCTCATCGTGGGCGACCGCTTCGGTTGGTGAACCCATACCCCACACAGTCCAGGTAGCGCCAAAACGATTCGGCTGGCCAATGCAGTCCCGGGGGTAATCGGGAACTGCCGGGATCGACGTATTCTTTGGGTCGAGGAGCCCACCATCCGCCGAACCGTGACTCGAGACAGCGACGCGATGGGCAACCGTGACGCGAGATAGCGACGTGGTGGGGAAGCCACGCCGTGAGCCTCGCCGTCCCCGGCCTCGAGAGGGCCGATCGCCATCGACACGACCGGGGCGCTGACCGTGCTCGAGCGCTGGCGCTACCGGGAGACGGTCCTCGCGCTGTGTACGCTCGCCTTCTTCGCGACGATGGTGGCCAGGTTGGTCATCAGCCCGGTCGTGCCGGACATCACCGACGAGTTCGCCGTGTCGAACACCGTCGTCGGCATCGCCCTGACCGGGCTCTGGATGACGTACTTCCTCTCGCAGTTCCCGAGTGGCATCCTGGCGGATCGCTTCGGCGAGAAGCGGATCATCCTCGTGGCCATCGGCGGCACCGCGGTGACGAGCCTGTTGATCGCGCTCTCACCCATCTTCGCCGTCTTCCTGCTGGCGACGCTCGCTCTCGGGGCGGTCGCCGGGTTGCACTACTCCGTGGCGACCACGCTGCTGACCCGGACCTACGACAACATCGGCTCCGCCATCGGGGTTCACAACGGCGGTGGACCCCTCGCCGGCCTTGTCGCGCCTGCCTTGGCTGCCTGGGTTGCAGTCACCTACGGCTGGCGGGCCGCCGTCGCCATCGGCGTCGTCGCCGCCGTTCCGATTTATCTGCTGTTTTCCTGGCGGGTCGAACCCACCGAACCGCGCCGGCCCGACCAACCCATGCGCGACCGTCTCGAACTCGGGCCCTTACTCGAGGTCCTCTCGCGGCCGCCGATCGCTTTCACCGTCTGTCTGGCCATCGCCTGTGCGTTCGTCTGGCAGGCCATCGCCTCGTTCCTCCCGACCTTTCTGATTGCCCATCGGGGTCACTCCCAAACCCTCGCTGGCGCGGTTTTCTCGGCGTATTTCGTCGTGCAGGCCATCACGCAGGTCGGCGTCGGGGCCGCCTCGGATCGGTACGGTCGGGATGCCGCCGCAGCCGGGTGTATGGTGTTCGGCGCGAGTGGGCTGGCGCTGCTGGTGGCGGTGCCCGGCTGGCTCTCGCTCGCCGTGGCGATCCTGTTCGTCGGCACCGGTCTGGGATGGGGCGCAGCCTTGCTCCCGAAGGTGATGGACAACCTCTCGGAGAGCGAACGCGGGGCGGGCTTCGGGCTCGTTCGGACGGTCTACGGGGTCCTCGGGGCGCTTGGTTCCGTGGGAACGGGGCTGCTCTCGGACCTGTTCAGTTGGGCCGTCGCCTTCAGCGTGCTCGCCGGCCTCATGGCGCTTGTGTTTCTCGCGCTCGTCGCGAACTGGCTCTTTGATCTGGGATACTGACTGCTCGGCGGCGTTCATCAGGATCTCGAACCTCCGGCGCGGACATTGTGAACCCACAATCCTCAAGTGCAAACCGTGGGAGGAGAACTCATGGGCGTCCCGATTCCGTTGCTGCCACGGCCGGTCCGCTGGGCTGGCGTCGCCGTCATCGCGGGATTCATTTTCTACGCGTCCATTCTCACCGCACCACCGGCGACGCCCGTCGACGACGCCCAGCCCTGGTTTCTCGATCTCTCCTACTGGCGGCATCTCGTCGCCTACGCCACCCTCGCGCTGACGTTGGCCTACGCCACCGACGAGTGGGGCCTCGAGCGCTGGCGACACGCGCTGGTGGTCGTCGCGGCCGTCACCCTCTACGGGGCCGGCATCGAGGTCGGCCAGTGGTTCGTCCCGGAGCGTCACTTCGACCCGTTCGACGTCGTGATCAACGGCGTCGGTGCGAGCCTCGTCTTCGGCTGGTTCGCGGTGCGCCCCCGCCTCGAGGTCCTCGACCTGGTGGCCATTTGTCACCGTCTATAGTAGCCACTGAACGTCATTGGACACACCCTCACGATACCCCGTGGCTCAGAACCGGTCATAAACCGGTTCTGAGCCGACTCGCTGTGAGGGTGTGTAACTCGTTTCAATTGGTACTGTCGGTTCGGCGGAGTGATGGGTTTCCTCGGTGTCGACGTCGGTGGCCGCGTGATGGGGCGGCTGCCGGTCCGCCAGGAGTCGGGGACGTTATAGGGATCGGGCGGTGAGAAACGGGCATGTCGCAGGCGAAGGGTGACCGGCGCGAACGCGAACTCGTCAACCGGCTGGACGATGCCGGCTTCGCCGTCATGCGTGCACCGGCGAGCGGGGCGGCCACCGACCGGGAACTCCCCGACGTACTCGCGGGCGATGGCGAGACGTTCTACGCTATCGAGGCGAAATCGAGTGCGGGCAACCCCATCTACCTCACCGGCGAGGAGGTCGAGGCATTGATCTACTTCGCCCAGAATTTCGGCGCGAAACCCCGCATCGGCGTCCGGTTCGACCGCGAGGACTGGTACTTCTTCCACCCCGGTGACCTCCACGTCACCGACGGGGGCAACTACCGCGTCAAGTGCGAGACGGCCATCGCTGAGGGCACCGACTTCGACGAGTTCGTCGGTCGCTCGAGGAAGGTCACCCTCGAGGAGGTCGGCGATCCGGAGCCGGGGCCGGATCCCGACATCGTCCGTGTCCTCGAGGCGGTCAAACAGGACGTGATGGACGTCGAGGAAGCCGCGGGCCTGCTCGAGTAGGCTCGCGTCGATTATCGCACACTACGACTTTTGTACTACTATGCTTTGTATAGTGAACCATTGAGACACAGCCCCGATCCTCCAATAGTACTGTTTTTATAGTGTGCCGTGACACTCGGCTTCGTGTCCGGGAGGACCTGCCACCGGCTTCCCCACCCACTGTCCGACCTGCCACCGACCCCGACATCCCCACCACAACCGGTGGCCTCACCCGTCGCCATCCCCACCTCGGGGGGCCACGGGGCGACGCGCTCGCACGACCGCGAGCGCGGCGGGGCGTTTCCACACTGGCTGGGGGATGCGTCCCTCGAGACACGGCCACCGACCTCGAGCACAGCCAGCGCCAACCGGCTACACTGCCCCCGTCGGGTGGGGCCACACCATCGACCGCCCGCACGTTTTATCGCTCAGGACGACCTATCGCCGATAGTGACTGACGCCTGCGACCGTGGCCTGTGGATTGGGCTTGTCGTAACCCTCCTCGTCTGTAGCTGTCTCGGGGGACTCGCCGCCGCCTCGAGCGTCAGCGACGGAGCCACCGACGCCGAGAGCCAGAGCCAGCTGGCTCCCCCCTCGAGTGACGCGCCCCAACAGAGCCTCGTCATCGCTCACGACGACGAGGCTACCGACCCCGACGACGGCGAGGAACCCGACGACGGTCACCTCGAGACCGACTACTTCACCATCACCTACCACGAGCAGTACGCCGAACCCGCCGAGAACATCGCCGACATCGCCGACGACCACTACGTCGTCCTCCACCAGAAGTTCGGTCTCGAGCTCCCCGAGGAACGCATCCAGATCTTCGTCGGTCCACGGGCCAACCAGCCGTGTGACGCCGTCGGCTGTGTCGATCCGCTCAACCGCGTCTGGGTCACCGACGATCACCCGTCGTTGCTCCACCACGAACTGATCCACACCATCCAGTTGCGCCAGCACTGGTCGCCCCTGAACAGCCTCACCGCACCCAGCACCGGCGAGGGGATGTTCATAGAGGGAACCGCGAAGTACCTCGACTCCCCGCCGGAGATCATCGCCGAGCGCGCTCGCTTTGACCCCGACGCGATCGAACTCACGCCCTATCCCTCGGGCGCGACCGAGTATGCCGAACGCGCCCTGTTCGTCGAGTATATTCTGGCCACTTACGACCGTGAGGCCTTCGACGCGCTCTACATCGAGGGAGACGTCGAGACCCTCGAGGCGGCCACGGGTGACTCCTACGAGACGCTTCGAGCTGACTTCGAGGCCCAGCTCGATGACCAGGCGACCCGTCTCCGAAACGGCGGGTCGACCCTGCCGGCGTTCACCTACGACGTCGTCGAACCCGAACCGGGCGAGACGATCACCCTCGACGCCCGAACGCCAGCGCGCATCGAGGCCCTCGATCGCTCCTGGTACCCCGAAGAGCCGGATGAATTCCGCTGGGACCTCACCGGCGACGGCGAAATCGACGAAACCGGCGAGACGGCGACCCTCGAGCTCCCCGACGAGGCCGAGATCGAGGACTGGCACGGTGAGGTGACCCTCGAGGTCGACGTCGAGGGCGAGACTCACGTGGCAACCCAGCGGATCGTCGTCGCCGACGAGACCGCCGTGGCGATCGTTGACCTCGACGTCCTCGAGCGCCAGCCCATCGACGAACCGCTGACGGCGACCGCGACGGTCGAAAACGATGGCTACCGGACGGCGACCGAGACGGTGTCCCTTGTCCTCGACGGCGAGGTCATCGATTCCCAGACGGTCGAGCTCGAGCCCGGTGCGTCCGCCGATGTCATCCTCGAGGGCGACCTGGTCGGGTTCGAGCCCGGCAGCCACGAGGTGGCCGTCGTCGCCGAGGACTCGAGCGTCGAGCGAACCGGGACGGTCACGCTCGAGGATGGTGTCGCTGACGACGCTGGAGAGGCCACGGCGGACGACGAGAGCGCGATCACCTTCGAAGAGAGCGACGATCCGGTGCCCGGGTTCGGCGTTGCCGCGGCGCTCGCCGCACTCGCGGCGGTTGGCGTGTGTCTCGAGTGGCGACGACGGTAGTCGGTGTCGAACCTGCACCCCGATAGCGTGAAAATCGGGAGTCGACGCCGGTAGATAGAGTAACAACTGAAACGACTCATACGGATTCGTGTCTTCTCTTCCCGGTGAGTGCCAGCCCCGGTTCGGCACTCACCGGTAAACAGTGACACGAAACCGTATCACACACTGATCGCCGACTCGGCTGGCGATCAGGTGTGCACTGACGTTTACTGCCTCCGATAGCAGGATTCCCAGCTGACCGCCCGAACGCCCGTCACGGCTCTCCTCGCGCGGCCAGAACAGCAGGTTTATCAGGCACAGCACGGAAGCCCTAGTACAATTACTGACCGTCTTATGGCAGGAAATGGACAACCGCAGGTGAACATCGGCCTCGTCGGTCACGTCGACCACGGGAAGACCACGCTCGTGCAGGCACTGAGCGGGTCCTGGACCGACCAGCACTCTGAGGAGATGAAACGCGGCATCTCCATCAGGCTGGGGTATGCGGACGCGACGTTCCGTCGCTGTCCCGACGTCGACGAGCCCGACTGTTTCACCGTCGAGGAGGAGTGTCCGGACGGCTCCGAAAGCGAGCCCGTGCGGACCGTGTCGTTCGTCGACGCCCCGGGGCACGAGACCCTGATGGCGACGATGTTGTCTGGTGCGTCGCTCATGGACGGCGCAGTGCTGGTCATCTCGGCGTCGGAGCCGGTACCTCAGCCCCAGACCGAAGAGCACCTGATGGCGCTGGATATCATCGGGATCGAGAACATCGTCATCGCCCAGAACAAGGTCGACCTGGTCGACGGCGAGACGGCCCGACGCAACTACGAGCAGATCCAGGACTTCGTCCAGGGTACCGTCGCCGAGGACGCTCCTGTCGTGCCGATTTCGGCGGGCCAGGAGGTCAACATCGACTACCTCATCGGGGCGATCGAAGCCGAGATCCCGACCCCCGATCGCGATCCGGACACCGACCCACGGATGCACGTTGCCCGGAGTTTCGACATCAACAAACCCGGCACCACCCACGAGAACCTCACCGGTGGCGTCCTCGGGGGTAGCCTCGTCGCCGGGGAACTCGAGGTTGGCGACGATCTCGAGGTCCGTCCCGGCCGACAGGTCGAGGAGGGCGGCCAGTCGACGTACGTTCCGATCGAAACGACGGTTCGCTCGCTGCAGGCGGGCGGGAAGTCGGTCGAGACGGTGACACCGGGTGGGTTGCTCGGTGTCGGCACCGGCCTCGATCCCTCGCTCACGAAGGGAGACGCCCTGGCTGGCCGGATCGCCGGCCCCCCGGGCTCGCTGCCACCCACGTGGGAGCAGTTCACCATGCGCGTCGACCTGCTCGAGCGGGTCGTCGGCGCCGAGGGTGAGAACACGATCGATCCGATCAGCACTGGCGAACCCCTGATGATGACCGTCGGGACTTCGACGACCGTCGGCGCGGTCACCAGCGCCCGAGACGGCGAGTGTGAGGTGAACCTGCAACGACCGGTCTGTGCCGAACCAGGTGCGAAGATCGCCATCAACCGCCGCATCGGCGCACGGTGGCGACTGATCGGCCTCGGCACGCTCGACGGCTAGTATGGGATCCGTTGCGACCGTCGCTCTCGACACGAGCGCCCTGATGATGCCGGTCGAACTCGACGTGCGGCTGTTCGACGAACTCGAGCGCCTCTTACAGGGGTACGAGCCGACGACGCCACAGGCCGTCATCGAGGAGTTGCGTCGGCTCGCCGAGACTGGCGGCGAGGAGGGAACGGCGGCGTCGGTCGGCCACGACCTGGCGACCGACCGCTGTCTCGTGGTCGACACGGAGGAATCGTATGCCGACGACGCGCTGGTCGAACTCGCTCGCGAGGGCGTCGTCGACTACGTCGTCACGAACGACCTCGCGCTGCGCGACCGGGTCCTCGCGGCAGGGATACCGGTAATTGCATTACGCGGGAGCAACAAGTTAGCGATAACGCAACCATAGATGTACAAACGGGTCAGACTTAAAGATACGGTAGAGGTGCCCCCCGAGGAGCTCGGCGACGTCACGCCGAACCTGGTGAAGCGATTGCTTCAGGACAAACTCGAGGGGCGAATGGACGAAGAAGTCGGTAGCGTCGTCTCCATCACCGACGTCAAAGACATCGGTGAGGGGACGGTCCTGCCGAACCGGCCGGGCGTTTATTACGAGGCGGAGTTCAACGCGTTGACGTTCGACCCCCAGATGCAGGAGGTCGTCGACGGCACGATCGTCGAGGTCGTCGAATTCGGTGCATTCGTCGGAATCGGTCCCGTCGACGGCCTGCTCCACGTCTCTCAGATCTCGGATGAGTATCTCGCCTACGACCGGGAGAACCAGCGGCTGGCATCGGGCGAGTCGGACAAGGCCATCGGCGTCGACGACGCTGTCCGGGCCCGCATCGTCACGAAGAGCATCGACGAGCGCAACCCACGGGACTCCAAGATCGGCCTAACGGCCAAACAGCCAGGGCTCGGCAAACACGGGTGGCTCGATGCCGAACACCGGGGTCGCGAAGAAGTCACTGCAGGTGAGTGACGATGGCCTCGAACCGCCTCGCCTGTCGGGAGTGTCACGCGATCAACCACGCCGACGAGACGACCTGTAACATGTGTGCGTCGTCCTCGCTCACCGAGGACTGGGCGGGGTACGTCACGATCGCCCATCCCGAAGAGAGCGACATCGCCACGGAGATGCAGGTGACCGAACCGGGCTCGTACGCCCTGAAAGTCAGATAGGGGGGAACCAGTGACTCGAGGCGACGACAGGGCCGACACCGCCGACGACCAACAGCCGCTGTGTCGGCTTCCCGATTCCGTACGCCACGAACTCAAGGAGCCACTCGGCCCGATCGAGACCGACGCCGAGGTGTTGCTCGAGGCCGTCGATGGCCCCCTGTTCGCCATCGGTGACGTCGTCACTTACCACTTCTTACAGGCCGGCCGGCGACCGGACGTTGCAATGGTCGACGGACGGACGAAGCGGACGGCGGTCGACGAGGATGTCGAGCGCGTCGTCCTCGAAGATGACGCGACGATGCTCCGGGCAACCAACCCACCGGCCACCCTGACCGAGTCCATCCTCGAGGCGTTGGTGGCGGCCCACGAGCGTGCGGAACCGATCACGGTCGTGGTCGACGGGGAAGAGGATCTGGCCGTGCTCCCGGCACTGCTCGTCGCTCCCGCCGGCGCGAGCGTCGTCTACGGGCAGCCGGATGTCGGCATGGTCCACGTCGTCGTCGACGAATCCGTTCGCGCGAGGGCGCGCGATCTGCTCGAGCGGTTCGAGGGCGAGACGGCTCGGGCGCTGGCGCTCCTCGAGCGGTAGGGCGCTGGCGTTCCTCGAGACCCCGATTTCGAGCCTACTGTTCGCCGAGAGCCGCCCCGAACACCGCCTTCGCCCGCCTGAACCCCTCGTTGCGGTCGACGATTGGATCCGGGTACGACGGCGCGTACTCGTCTCGTGTTGTCGCCTCGAGCGTCGGCCACTTGGCGAGCACCTCGGCCGGCACGTCGGCCAGTTGGGGAACGTACGCCCGTACGAACCGGCCGTCCGGGTCGTACTTTTCGAATTGGCTCACGGGATCGAAAATGCGGTTGTCGACGGAATCGGTCCCCGTGGAGGCGATCCACTGCCAGCTGGCCGGATTGGTCGCGGGGTCGTAGTCGATGAGCCGATCCCGGAAGTGGCGTTCGCCCGCCCGCCAGTCGATCAGGAGGTGTTTCGTGAGGAAACTCGCGACCACCTGTCGCGGCCGGTTGTGGATGTAGCCCTCGGCCTCGAGCTGTGCCATCCCGGCGTCGACGAGTGGAAATCCGGTCTCGCCGCGTTTCCAGGCCGCGAGATCCGCGGGTGCATCCCGCCACTCGATCTCGTTCGGGAGCGGGTCGTAGTCCTCGGTTGCGAGTTGGGGGTGAACGGACAGCTGGTGGTAGGCCCACTCCCGCCAGGCGATCTCAGAGCCGTAGGATTCGACGTTACGCTCGACGTCCCCCGTGGCCTCGACGTACCGTGTGGCCACGGCCTGCCACAGCTCGCGGATGCCCACCAGCCCGACCGCGAGGTACGGGGAGAGCCGTGAGACGGCCTGCGTCGGGTTGTCGACCGCGGCCGCGAGGTCGTCACGCGTGTCGCCGTAGGAATCGAGCCCCCGGTCACAGAACGCCTCGAGGCGTTCGCGGGCGGCCCCCTGGGACGCTTCGGGCAACGAGATGCTGGGGTCGACGTCGGCGAACGGGAGTGCGGTGGACTCGTGGTCGTCGAGTCGTTCGACCGAGACGAGGCGATCGGCGTTCGGTTCGGCCACCGGATCGGGTTTGGGCTCGCGCTGCCAGGCCCGGTAGAACTGGCTGTAGGTGTCGTAACTCGAGATTTCCGCGCCCGAGTCGCCCCTGGTCGTGCTGTTCTCCCTTGCGACGTCGAGGTCACCGCCCATCAAGGAGGCGGGATCGACGAGGACGGTGTCCACGAATCGGCGCGTTTCGAGACGGTCGTCCACCCGCGCTTGTTGGACGCGTCGCGCGGGGGTGTACCCCTCGGCGTATCGCACGCACTCGGCACCGGTCTCAGCCGTGAGCCCCTCGAGCACTGCGGCTGCCTCCCCGTGGCGGACCACGAGGTCGGTTCCCAGTTCGCGATAGCGTGCCCGCAGTGACTCGAGGGCCCGGTGCACGAACGCCCGCTGTCGGGTCCCCAGCGTCTCGACGACCGCCGGATCGACGACGTAGACGGGGAGGAGGCGTGCCTCGCCCGCCAGCCCCCGGACGTCGACGGTTCGGTGGTCCCGGCGATGCCAGTAGATGTCCATGGCTACACTCGCGGCCACTGCGGTTTGGCTGTGTTCCCCTACCAGTTTGGCTCCGGCGGGCTGTCCCCCGTCGGCAGGTGCGCCTCGAGCACGCTCGAGAAGCTATTTAGGCCCGCGTCCATACTTCGGGGTATGTACGATTTCGTCGTCGTGGGCGTCGGTCCAGCCGGTGCCCGGTTCGCACGCGGTGCGGCCGACGCCGGCTACGACGTCCTCGCCCTCGAGCAAGGCGAGATCGGGACCCCGCTCGCCTGCTCGGGCCACGTCAGCACCGACATCTGGGCGTACACCGGCGAGGGGGCCCGCGAGGCGCTCTTTCAGAACGAGATTTACGGGGCGCGATTCCACGTCGGGGGCCCCCACGACGCCGACGCGAGCCACCGCGACACCTACCCCTTCTACAAGCGCGAAGTCGTCTCGAACGTCATCGACCGCGTGGGGCTCGATCGCCACCTCGCCGACCTGGCTCGGGAAGCCGGGGCCAGTGTCCGGGAGGGGTACACCGTCACCGACGTCGACGAGTGCCCGGATCGCGTCGTGGTCACCGCCAGCGGCCCGAACGGTGTCGAGACCCACGAGGCGCGGCTGATCGCCGGCTGTGACGGCCCGCGATCGCGCGTCCGGGATGCCCTCGACCTGGCCGATCCCGGTGAACTACTCCACGGCGTGTTGGCTTTCTCCGAGGAACCCGACGACAGCGATTTCGTCGACGTCCACCTCACGGCTCCGAAATTCTTCGCCTGGCGCATCCCCCGTCACGAAGCCGGCGTCGAGTACGGGCTGGCCGCCCCACCGGGCGTCGAGGTGAACCAGCACTTCGCCGATCTGATCGACGGCTACGAGGTCGACGTCTCCCATCGGTGCTCTGGCCTGATTCCGATCGGTCCGCCGGATCGCGTCACCGGCCACCGGGGTTTCCTCATCGGGGACGCCGCTGCCCAGACCAAGCCGTTCACCGGCGGGGGGATCCTCTACGGGATGACTGCGGCCGATCACGCCGTCGAGACGATCGACCCGGACGACCCCCGGACGCTCGACGCCTACGAGCGGGCCTGGCGTGAGGACCTCGCCCGCGAGATCGAACTGGGTCACTGGCTCAGGCGGGCCTACTCGCTGCCTGAACCCGTCCAACGGATGGGATTGGCGGCGACCGCCGGCGAGATCGGCGTCCACATGGATCGACCGACGTCCGTGGTGAGTATAGAGCACCTGAAGGCGATGCTCTCGCCGTGATCGGGGACTCGCCCGGAACGCGGGAGGGCCGCTCGCGCGGGTGCTCGGCTCGGGACGTATGGCGTTCACGGTGACCGATACACACCTCTTGGCCTCGAAAACGGTCCAGGCCTCTCGGAGGGACGAAAGCGAAACCCCCTAACGCACGCCTCGCTTCCCTCGAGGTATGCAGCAGACTCCCGAGATCGTCGTCCTCCGCCTGGGCCATCGCCCGGGCCGCGACGAGCGGATGACGACCCACGTCGGGTTGACCGCGCGGGCGCTGGGAGCCGACCGCGTGCTCTTTCCCGACAACGCGGGGCAGTCCCTCGAGACCGTTGAGGATATCACCGACCGCTTCGGCGGCCCCTTTGGCGTCGAGCTCACCGCGTCGCCACGCGGTGTGGTCCGCGACTGGGACGGCGTAGTCGTTCACCTGACGATGTACGGCGAGTGCGTCCAGGACATCGAGGACGAGATTCACGAGGCCGTCCTCGAGGCCGACCAGCCACTCCTGATCGTCGTCGGCGCGGAGAAAGTCCCGTTCGATATCTACGAGGCGGCCGACTGGAACGTCGGCGTCACGAACCAGCCCCACTCCGAGGTGGCCGGTCTGGCCGTCTTTCTGGACCGGCTCTTCCAGGGGGCCGAACTCGAGCGAGAGTGGGTCGATGCCGACCAGCGAGTGGTGCCGATGGAGACGGGAAAGCGGGTCGTTCCGGCAGACGAGGAGTAGCGCTCGGGACCGGGAATCGATACCTTTTGGCTCGCGGTAGCCCTCGTCGTGGTATGAAACTCGTCGTAACCGGTGGCAGTGGCGCTTCGGGTCGGTGGATCGTCGACCGGCTAGCGAGGGCGCACGACGTCACGTCACTCGACCGCGAACGACCGGACGAGGGTATCGATGGGGTCGACTATCGAGCGCTGAATCTGACCGACGCCGGCGCGGTGTTCGACGTCATCACCGCGGTCGACCCCGACGCGGTGGTCCACTGGGCCGCTATTCCAGTCGCTGGAACGCACGCAGGCGTGGATCTCTACCGAAACAACACCCTCGCCGCACACGCCGTCCTTACCGCGGCCGGCCGAGTTGGCGCGGACGTCGTGCAGGCCTCTTCCGACGGGGCGTACGGTTTCTTTTTCGCCGACCTGACGCCCATCCCCGACGAACTGCCGATCACGGAGTCACACGCGCTTCGCCCCGAGGACCCCTACGGCCTTTCGAAGGTCGTCACGGAGGAGATCGGGAAAACCGTCGCGCGCCGGGACGGCATCAGCGTGGCGTCGATCAGACCGTCGTGGATACAGTTCCCCGGTGAGTACCCCTGTCGCGGCGAGGGGTACGTCAGCGACCTCGAGGCCGGAGCCGGGAACTACTGGTCGTACGTCGACGTTCGCGACGTCGTCGACCTCGTCGAAGCCGCACTCGAGGGCGAGTACGACGGCCACGAGGCGTTCAATTGCGTCGGGCCGGACAACGCCCTCGGTCGCCCCCTCGAGGAGCTCTTGCGAGAGCACTACGGCGACGTTCCCGAGAACGCCGCCGTCGAGGGGGATGCGTCGGCCTACTCGACGGCGAAAGCGACCGAGTGGCTGGGCTGGGAGCCCACCCGCTCGTGGAGGGACGTCGCGGAGTGAGCCGCGAGCGGAGGCGCTCGACGCTGATGGGTCGACGACCGGGGAAGCGTACCCATCACCCTTCGGATAAAACCCATTTCAGCGAACGTCTAAGTTGCTTTCTGTGCATCGTTCGTGCATGGCTACGGATTCACCGGACGATCACGCAGGGGATCGGTTCGTCGAGGCCGTCGCCCTCGAGGAACTCGAGGCCGAGGGCCGACGACTGCTCTCGCGTAACGGCACGGCGATCGCGCTCTTTCACCACGATGGGGAGGTCCGAGCCGTGGACAACCGCTGTCCGCACATGGGCTTTCCGCTCGCGGAGGGCAGCGTCGAGGACGGCATCCTGACCTGTCACTGGCACCACGCCCGGTTCGAACTCTCCTGTGGGGACACCTTCGACCCCTGGGCCGACGACGTTCGAACCTACCCGACCGACATCCGCGACGGGACGGTGTACGTCGATCCGGACCCACCCCTCGAGCAGGCCCCGGCCGACCACTGGGCCGATCGGTTGGAGACGGGTCTCGAGGAGAACCTCCGACTCGTGATCGCCAAATCGACGATCGGTCTACAGGACGCCGACGTTCCCTACCAGGAGCCGATGGCGACCGCCCTCGAGTTCGCCACCCGGTATCGCGAGATGGGGTGGTCCTCGGGGCCGACGATCCTCGGCTGTATGGCGAACGTCCTCGAGGACCTCGAGCCCGAGGATCGCAAGCGGGCGCTCTACACGGGGGTTCGTCACGTCGCCAGCGATTGTGCGGGCGAACCGCCGAATTTCGACCAACCCTCGTTTTCCACTACCGAGGTGCCGTTCGATCGCCTCAAGGGCTGGTTCCGGGACTGCGTCGAGGTTCGGGACGCCGACGGCGCCGAGCGCTGTCTCCGAACGGCAGTCGCCGCGGGCTACGAGGAGGACGCGGTCGCCGAGATCGTCTTCGCCGCGGCGACCGACCATCCCTATCTGTCCACTGGCCACGTCCTCGACTTCGCCAACACGGCCTTCGAGTGCCTCGAGCACGTCGGCTGGGAGCTCGCCGACGACGTGCTGGCGAGTCTCGTCGACCCCCTGGTGACCGCAGCCCGGAGCGACGAACGCTCCGCATGGCGACAGCCGATCGATCTCGTGGCCCTCCTGGAGGAGGTCTACGGGGGCGACGTAAGCGAGACGAGCGGGCTCGAGTCACTGGCGGTTGCGGGAGCCGACGTGGACGGGGCCTGGGAGCCGTCTGCCGGCTTTCGGGACACGCTCCTCGACGACGATCCGGAGGCGATCGTCGACGCGTTGGCCAACGCCATCGCTCACGGGGCCACCACCGAGGATCTCGCTGACGTCGTCGCGCAGGCGGCGGCCACCCGGGTCGCCCAGTTCGGCGTCGCCAACGAGTTTTCGGACTGGAACACGGTCCATCACACGTTCACCTACGCGAACGCGGTTCACCAGAGTACGCGTCGGACCGACGCCGTGGAACTCTACCGGGGCGTGTTCGACGTTGCCCTCAAGGTCTACCTCGATCGGTTTCTCAACACCCCGCCGACGCCAATCCCGGAGCCCGGCGATAACGCCTCTGGACGGAATCCGGAGGCCGTCCGCAAGGATCTGCTGGCGACCTTCGACACCGAAGGCGAGGTCAACGAGGCGGGACGGCTCGTCGGCGAGTACTTCGACTGTGGGGGCGAACCCAGCGCACTGAAACGGACGCTCGGCCACGGGCTCCTCCGTGAGGACGCCGGCTTCCATACCCTCCAGAACGTCGAGGCCGCCTTCCAGCAGTTCGACCTGCTCGAGGGGGGAGACGAGGTCGACGAACGCACCCGGCGGACCCCGCTGATCGGAACGGCCCGCTACATGGCCGCGCACTTCCCGACGCGACGGGAGGCCGAACAGACGTTTACCATCGCCTCGCGGCTGAATCGCGGGGAGTCGATTCACGGCGAGTGATCGACAGCTGTTGGCGATCCAGCCCTGGACGTGGCTTCTAGCGGGCCTCGTCGATTCGGGCGAACTGCTCGTCGCTCAACGAGACGTCCACCGCGCCGACGTTCTCCTCGAGCTGGGCTGGATTCCGGGCGCCCACGATCGGGACGCACGTAAACTTGGACTGATCCATCAACCACCGAAGGGAGACCGCTGCCGGACTGGCGTCGACCTCGTCGGCGACCCCTTCAATCGCTTCGAGGACGTCCCAGGCGGTGTCGGTCGCGTAGTGATCGCCAAAGCGGTCGCTCAGACTGCCCCGCGAGCCATCGGGGGCGATCACCGAGCCGTCCTCGGCGCGGTCGTACTTCCCCGTGAGGAACCCGCCCGCGAGTGGCGAGTACGGACAGACGGCGATGTCCTGGTCCGCACAGACCGCGAGGTAGTCGCCGACTTCGTCGTAGTGGGCGGCGTTGACCATCGGCTGGGTGACGTCGAAGCGCTCGAGGCCCTCGACGTCGCTGGTCCACAGCGCCTTCGTCAACTGCCAGGCGGCCATCGAACTCGCCCCGAGGTAGTGGACTTTCCCCTCGCGAACGAGTTCGGTGAGGACGGCCAAAGTCTCCCGAATGGGGGTATCCTCGTCCCAGCGGTGAATGTAATAGAGGTCGAGGTAGTCGGTGCCGAGACGCTCGAGGGAGCCCTCGATCTGTCGGCGGATGTGTTTGCGTCCCAGGCCGGAGTCGTTGGGCCGTGGCTCTCCCCAGCCGTCGAACGGGAAGTAGACCTTCGAGGCGAGCACGACGTCCTCCCGGTCGTGGTCCTCGAGCCACTCGCCGATCCACTCCTCGCTCGTGCCGTCGGGGTCGCCGTAGACGTTGGCGGTGTCGATGAAGTTGATCCCGTGATCCCAACAGGCGTCGAGCAGTTCGTGGGCCTCCTCGCGGTCGGTTTCGACCACGTCACCCATCTGTTTGCCAAAGCGCCAGGTGCCATAACAGAGTCTCGAGACGGTCGTCCCCGTGTTGCCGAGGGTGGTGTACTCCATGTCCTCGACGACGAACGGCGAACACAAAAACCGGTGTGGATGCGGCGAGCCAAGTAGCCTTCGTCGGCGATATTGTCACCAGGCGTCTCGGATTTGTTTTTCGGCGTCGGCCATGGCTTGCGCGACGTCCCTGCCGCCGTTCAGGACGTTGCGCCATTCGGTCTCGACGGGCTCCCAGATGTTCTGGAACTCAGGGGCGGTTGGCATCGGTGTTCCCTGTTCGAGGGCTATCGAAAATGCCTGCGTGCTCTGGGGGAGGTCTCGACGAGCGGTGCCATCGAGCCCGAACGCTTCGTGAACCGGTATGAACTCCTGTTCGAGGGCGAGTTCCCGAAGCACGTCGACGTCTGTCGTGAACCATTCGGCAAAGGCTAGGGCGGCTGCTTCCTGATTGGGGTCCTGACCCATGGCAGCGGTGAAATAGAATAATTGCAGGCCGGTAAACGGACTGGGGGTGATCCCTTGGGCGTCAGGCAACGGAATAACGTCGACCTCGAGCCCGTTATTCTCGAAGTTGCCGAGGTTCCATGGACCGGTCACATAGAACGGCGACTGCCCCTGAAAAAATGTTTCCTGCTGTACCTGGAAATCGGGGTCCTGTGGCATGTACTCCCAGACGTTGTCGACGATGTACTCGAAGCCGGCGACGGTTCCCTCGTCGGTGAGGGTGAGTTCGCCGCTGTCCTCGTCATAGTACCCGGGCCCGAAGCCGTGAGGCATCGCGCTCACGTGGTAGGCGTCCTGTGGCCAACAGAACCCGTAGACGTTGTTTGCTGGGTCGTGGTGGTTGGCGGCGATCTCGAGGACCTCTTCGAACGTTTCGGGAAGCGTCGCGACGTACTCGCGGTTGCACGCGAGCGCAACGGTTTCACCGGCAAACGGCAGGCCGACGACGTCGCCGTCGTACGTGACCACGTCGGCGCTATTGCCGAAGTGCGCCGTGGGATCGATGGTGAGATTCCCACCCTGGTCGCTCAGGAAGCCGTTTTCATGATAGTTACCGATCCAGTCGTGTGCCCAGATGAAGAGCTCTGGACCGTCCCCAGCCGGAATCGCCGACTGGGTCCGATCCTCGAGGTCGCCCACCTCCTCGGCCGTTATCGTGGCGTCATACTCCGTGTTGAACGTCTCGAGGATCGAGTCGAATTGGTCTGACTCGCCAGCTGTGAACGTATGCCAGAGTTCGGCTCCGCCATCGACCTCATCCCTGCGGTCTTGATCGTCGTGTTCTTCCTGTTCGCCATTTTCGTCACTCACGTCCTCATCGGCTCCATTACCCACGTCGTCCTCGCCGTTGCCGTCTTCGTTGTCCTCCGTCACCGCATCGTCCTCGCCGTTACCGTCTTCGACGTCATCCTCACCGTCTCCATCGTCGACACCCTCATTTTCGTCCCCCTCTTGGTCATCGCTCGCTCCGTCATCGGCTGATTCTCCATCGTCTTCGCCCAAATCGAGTTGTTCGTCAGATCCCTCAGTACACCCCGCCAGGAGCGAAGCACCGGACCCTGCCCCCACGTATCGCAACAGCTGTCGTCGTCGCATTCGTGAACGTGACACGTGACCGATCCGACAAAAATCCGTTGTTCCCGGCGTCGACGCCCTACTCGAGGTGTCGCCAGACGGCTCCCGACATCTCGCCAACGGTCCACGTCCCGTCGTCTCGAGTGACGTCGCCGCCGGCGAACAGACACTCGGTGTCCGAACCGGGGAAGGGCACCCTGAGGGTGTCCTCGCCGCGATTGATCGCGACGGTGAGCGTCTCCGTTTCGTCAGTTGCCTCGGCGGCCACCGACCCGTCCTCGAGGGTACGCTGATAGACGACCCCGTCACCGTCACACAGGTCGTACCGGAATCGACGGTAGCCGCGTCTGAGTGCTGGCTCCTCGTGGCGAAGCGAAATCAGGTCCGCGACGTAGGCCCGCAGTTTGCGGTTTTGTTCGGCCTCATCCCACACCATCGTTCGGCGACAGTCCGGATCGTGTCCGCCGGTCATGCCGATCTCGTCGCCGTAGTACACACACGGCGTGCCAGGCGAGGTCAACTGGAGGAGGAAGGCGAGTCTGAGTCGATCCTCGTCGCCATCACATCGGTGGCGCATCCGCGGGGTGTCGTGGCTGCTCAACAGGTTGAACAGCACCTCGGTCACCTGTTCTGGATACCGGAACTGGAATTTGGTCTGCTTTTCGGCGAACGTTTCCGCGTCGATGTCGTCGGTCGCGAGGAAGTCGTAGGTGGCGTAACTGAACGGGTAGTTCATCACCGAGTCGAACTGATCGCCCCGGAGCCAGGCCCGCGAGTCGTGCCAGATCTCACCGAGGATGTACGCATCCGGTTTGAGTTCTTTGACCGCCTGGCGCAGCTCCCGCCAGAACTGGTGGTCGACCTCGTTGGCCACGTCGAGTCGCCAGCCGTCGATGTCGGCGACCTCGATCCAGTGGGTCGCCACGTCGATGAAGTACGCCTTCACCTCGGGGTGCTCGGTGTTGAGTTTCGGCATGTACGGCTCGAAGGCGAAGGCGTCGTATGTCGGTCTGGGCTCGAACTCGATCGGGAACTCGTGGACGTGGAACCAGTCGGCGTATTCGGAGTCCTCGCCGTGTTCGACGACGTCCTGGAACGGCTCGAACTGACGCCCGGCGTGGTTGAACACCGCGTCGAGCATCACCCGGATGCCCCTGTCGTGGGCTTCCTCGACCAGTTCCTGCAGGTCGTCTTCGTCGCCAAACTGTGGGTCGATCCGATAGTAGTCCGTGGTGTTGTACTTGTGGTTCGACGTGGATTCGAAGACGGGCGTCAGATACAGCGCCGTAATTCCCAGGTCGTCGATGTACTCGAGATTTTCGGTGATACCCTGTAAGTCGCCACCGAAGAAGTTGTCTCGTGTCGGCGGTTCGCCCCACTCCTCGACACCCTCGGGATCGAGGTCGGCGTTCGCGTTGGCGAAGCGCTCGGGAAAGATCTGGTAGAAGACCGCGTCGTTGGCCCACTCGGGGGGCCGGTTGACGTCGACTGGGTTGAGAAACGGGTACTCGAAGAAGTGGACCGTCTCGTGGTCCCCACGTGACGGTCCCTCGGTGGACCCGTCCTCGAGCCCATACTCGGTGAGCCACAGCCGCTCTTCGGCGTCCTCGATGCGAACGGCGTAACACAGGCGTCGGTAGGGCGGTTCGACGGCCACCTGCCAGTAGTCGTGTCGTTCGTCGTGTCCGACACGGGTCATCGGCGTCAGGGTTGCGGTCTCCGCCCAGGCGTACTTATCACCCCACAGGAGCGTACAGCGCTCGACGTCGTCGCGGGCGGTCCGAATACGGACGTGGATCGTCGATTCGTCTCGTGCGTAGGCGTCGCTGCTCTTCGGGCGGTGATAGACCGCGCCTCGAGTGATGGTCATTGTGCGCATATGGGCCACCCGGATGTTAGACCTGTTGGGAGGTGGATTCGAAACGCCGTACGCGGTGACCGAGTCGTGGGACCGCCCTCGAGCGATGAACGGTGTTGTGACCGCTCCTCGAAGCTGACCGCTGACGGGCACGAAAATGGCAAGGATGGATGGGAGCCGGCCTACCCTTCGACGCCGCCGAAGGAGAGGCCGCTTTCGATGTAGCGCTGGGCGAGCAGATAGATGAAGACGATCGGCGACGCGTACAGCAACGCGAACGCCGAGAATCGGCCCCATGGTACCGTGAACTCCTCGACCATCATGAACAGGCCGATGGGGAGCGTGTAGTTCTCGGGGCGCAAGACGACCTGCGCGATGATGAACTCCATCCAGCCCACGAGGAAGATGAAGATGAAGATCGTCGCCAGCCCCGGTTTCGCCAGGGGCAGGACGATCTCCCAGGCGACGCGGAACGGGGAGGCCCCGTCCATCACCGCCGCCTCCTCGTAGGAGACCGGAATCGAGTCCATGTACGTCTTCAACAGCCACGTGTTGAACGGCACGGCCATCGCCGCGTAGTAGATCGACAGCACGAGGCGGTTGTTCGTCACACCCAGATTCGAGAAGATCGCGTACAGGGCGATCAACGCGGCGATGCCGAGGCCGCCGCCGATCTGGGTGAACAGCACGTAGCCGTACAGCAGTTTCATCCGGCCGTAGAACTCACGGCGGGAGAACGCGTACGCGGCGGGGACGATCATCGCCATGGCGATCGTCACCGTCGCGACCCCGATGAACATACTGTTGCGTAGGTAGTGGGTGAAGTTCGATGAGCCCTCCACGCCGTAGTCGGCGGTCTGCAGGAAGTACACCCGTGGCCAGGACAGGAAGAACTCGATCCCAGTGAAGGGGATCGCGATTCCGACGACGGCACCCGGGATGTACAGATCTCCGATCACCCAGATGAACGCCTCGAAGGTGACGTCGGTAGGAATCAGGCCCGCGCTCTCGGAAGAGTAAAGCGTCGCGCCCTCGCCCTGGAGTGCCATCAAGAGCACCCAGTAGACGGGGATCAACAGCACGAACACGAAGACGACCGTGGCGATCGTCGATAGCGCCCGGATGGCGACGTCTTTCGGGTCGACGACGCCGCGTTGGATCCCCTCGATCGTGTAGGCGACGTCCTTGCGGAACTCGCTTGGCTTCTCGAGGGCGGTCTTCGTGTCCCGTTTGAGTTTGCGCGTGATGCTTTCCAGGAGCGTCATTAGCCGTTCACCCCCTCGGCGAGTCGGCCTTTCCAGACGGCGAATAGCATGAATATCCCGATGAAGAAGACGGCGGTCATCATGATCGCCGCCCCGGCGCCGTAGGCGTCGTGACTGAACGCCTCCTGATAGCCATACAGGATGATCAGTTGGTTATCGCGGCCGGGAGCACCCCGGTTGAAGACGAAGGGAATCAGGAACTGCGTGAACGAGGCCGCAGCCGTCAGGATGGCCGCGAACATGACCGGTCGCTTGATCGCGGGGATGGTCACGTTCACGAATCGATGATAGAACCCGGCCCCGTCGACCTTGGCGGCGTCGAGCAGTTCGTCCGGAACAGCCTGTAGGGCGCTCACGGTGATGATGACCATGAACGGGTACGCCAACCACATCTCGGTGATGAGGTACGTGCTGAATGCCATCCAGCGGGAGCTGAACCAGGCCTGTGGCTCCATACCGATGGTCATCAGGAACTGGTTGGCCAGTCCGAACCGGGCGGAACTGAAGATCCCGCGCCAGATGGTGATCGTGAAGATCGGGGGCAGCGCCCACGGGATGATGATGATCGAGCGGAGGTACCGCTTGCCGCGGACCTTCTCGCTGGTCATGATCATCGCGAGACCGACACCGAAGGCGACCTTGAGGGCGACGCTGCAGATGACGAACAGCCAGGTGACACCCAGTGAGTTCCAGAACCCCGGATCCGTCATGATCGCCGTGTAATTCCCGAGACCGACGAACGTTTCCTCACCGCGAAGACCGAAGAACCCGGTGACGCCACCAGGGCCGTCCTGGAACACCGTTGCGGGTTCCGCGTCGGTCAGCGACAGGTAGATCGTGAACAGGAGCGGGAAGAACATGAAAAGCGAGAAGAAAAACAGCCCCGGCAACACGAGTAAGCCGGCGCTGTTGGTCTCGATCCACTCGCGCACGTTCTCCGGTACCACCGCTCGGTAACCCTGGCGTGAGCGCGCTCCCACTGAAGAAATACTCATTGTGCGTCGGGGAAGCTAGTCCCAGCTGTCTCGGATCTCGTCTTCGGCGTCGGCCATCGCGTCGGCGACGTCCTTGCCCTCGTTCAGGACGGCGAGCCACTCGGTCTCGAGGGGCTCCCAGACGTTCCCGAACTCCGGCGCGGTCGGCATCGGCTGGCCGTTCTCGACGGCCGCGGAGTACGCCTCGAGGTTCTCCGGAATGTCCTCGACTTCGTCGTCGTCTTCGTCGTCTGCGAAGGCCAGGTGAACCGGAATGAAGCCGTGGTCTTGGGCCATCTCGGAGGCGATTGCCGTGTTCGTCGTCAACCACTCGGCGAACGCGACGGCTGCGTCCGCGCGCTCGTCGTCCTCGTCCATCTCCGCCGTGAAGTACAGCAACTGGACGCCCGTGAACGGACTCGGCGTGTGGCCGTCGGCCTCTGGAAGCGGCATCACGCCGAAGTCGATGTCGTTGTCGTCGAACGCGCCGAGGTTCCACGGCCCGGTGACGAAGAACGGCGACTGGCCCTCCATGAAGATGGACTGCTGAGCCTCGCCGTCGGGGTCCTGGGGCATGTACTCCCAGACCTCCTCTGCAATGTACTCGAAGCCAGCGATAGTGCCGTCGTCGGTGAGGGTCAGTTCCTCGGTGTCCTCGTCGTAGTAGCCGGGTCCGAAGCCGTGGGGCATCGCGCTCACGTGGTAGGCGTCCTGTGGCCAACAGAACCCGAAGACGTTGCCGGCGGGATCGTGGTGCTCGGCGGCGATCTCGAGGACATCGTCGAAGGTTTCGGGTGCCTCGTCGACGTATTCGCGGTTGTAGACGAGTGCAACGGTCTCTGCGGCCCAGGGGAGGCCGTGAACCTCGCCCTGGAAGACCCCGGATTCGGCGTTCTCCCCGAAGTACTCCTCGGGGTCGATGTTGAGGTTGTCGCTCTGGTCGCTCAGGAAGCCGTTCTGATGGTAGTCCCCGATCCAGTCGTGGGCCCAGAGGAACAGCTCGGGGCCGTCGCCGGCCGGAATAGCGGCCGTCGTCTGGTCCTCGAGTTCACTCACTTCGTCGGCGGTGAGCGTTGGATCGAACTCGTTGAATTCGTCAACGAACCGCTCCATTGCGTCGAGTTCGGCGTCGGACAGTGAGTGCCACAGTTCGGCTTCGCCATCGACGCCGTCTTGGGGTGTGACGGTCTCCCAGTCCTCGTCTTCTTCGAAGTCACCGTCGTCATCGTCGTCGGCACCGTTCCCGGTGTCGTCACCGTTCCCGTCGTCGTCGGGTTCTTCCGTGCTGATACATCCTGCGAGCGCGCCAGCCGCTGACGCACCTGCGAGGTACTTTACCAACGTTCTCCTATCCATTGCCATGGTGAATACATGATGAATTATGACTTCACCTATTTAGTCTTTTGGATGTGGGTGTTGCTCGTTCACATGGATCGTCACTCGAGCGTCAACGAGCGAGTGGTCGTCTCGAGGTCCCAGACGGTCTCTCCTGTCGTTATCGCGACGACGCGGTAGCGGTCGCTGTCGTCGCTCGGCTCGAGGCCTGTCTCGAACTGTCCATCGTCGGGGCGAAGTGACCGCACACCCTCTGGCCCCTGAACGAGCACCCGGTCGGCGTCGGTCCGCCCCGACAGGTGGCCGTCCTCGAGGGTGACCTCGAGGGTGTGGTCGGGTCCCTCAGCCCCTGCATTGACCGTTCCGAAGAACTCGGCAACCACCTTCGGGGTTTCGACCGGTCGACCGCGATCGATCGAGTGAGCGAGGCGGACGTACTGGGCGCACGTCCAGGCCAGGGGCGTGGCGGCGGCGGTTCCCTC